>Ga0213861_10000708_pt1 | contig 29549 bp, 24 predicted proteins | sample PICome_4_FD_160110 | JGI IMG/M metagenome (GOLD analysis project Ga0213861, IMG submission 160110) | Coastal seawater microbial communities near Pivers Island, North Carolina, United States - PICO131 | ecosystem: Environmental > Aquatic > Marine > Coastal | place: USA: North Carolina... | reverse complement strand
CTTTTCTTTTTGAAGACAATCACTTTATCATCTTTTATATGAGCAACAACTTTAGCTTCAACTGATGTGCCAGATAAATTTGGCTTACCAACTTGTACTTTCTTTCCGTCATCTAAGAGTAATACGTTATCAAAAGAAATCTTTGATCCTTCTTTTGCATCAATTCTATTTACAAAAAGTTTTTGATCTTTTTCAACCTTAAACTGACTTCCTTGTATTTCAACTACTGCGTACATTATTAATTTTTGAACTGCAAAATTAAACTAATTATTAAAATATACAATATTTATTAGGCTTTATAGTTCAATCCAACTTTCATTGTTTAAAGACCACTCTACAACCTGTTTTATTCTTTTTGTCAATTTGATAGATGGTGTCCAGCCTAATTTCTTCATCTTTTCTCCTGAGAGAGAGTATCTAAGATCATGCCCAGGTCTGGATGAATGGAAATCTACCATCTCATACTTTAATTCTTTTCCCTGGGAATCAGCAATTATTTGAGCTAATTCAAGGTTATTAATTTCCTCTGTTCCAACGATATTGAATTTTGGGCATTTAGCACCTCCAAAATCAATTTCAGATTTAATATCTTCTTTTAGTAAAAAATAAATTGCTTCCGCAACGTCTTCTGCATGTATATAATGTCGAGTTCCTGGAATCGTTTTTGTTTTATCTGAATGAATTGTAATAGTTTCTCCATCCCTTATCTTTTTTATGCACATAGGAATAAATTTTTCTGGGTGTTGTCTTTCCCCAAATACATTCATTGTATGAGTAATGAATACTGGTAGATTATAGGTGTTCTCGTATGCTACCGCTAATTCTTCACCTCCCGCTTTTGAAGCACTATAAGGGTTAGTTGAATTATATCTATCATTCTCTTTATAATCTACTCCTTTAGGTGCCGGGCCAAAAATCTCATCTGTACTAAAATAAATAAACCTTTCAAAGCCTTTACTTTTATTTATAAATCTTGCATAATCAAGAATATTGGCTGTTCCAACTACATTGTCAAGAACAAATTCCATTGGATAATCTATACTTCTATCAACATGTGAACCAGCAGCTAAATGAAGTATAATATTTATATCCCCAAGCTCTTTTTTAATCCATGGATTTATTTCTGATTTTAAATCATGAAATACTATTTTAAGTCTCTTTCTTTCATTTTGATTAAAGTTTTGCATTACATGGTTTAATCTATTTAAATTCCCACTATAATCAAGCCTATCAAGAGATACTATGTGCCAATTTGTATTTTTAATTAAAAAGTAGATTAAGTGATGTGCTATAAAACCTGCACCACCCGTTATTAAAACCTTTTTCATATTTACTTAAAATTATTTATATGATCTCTAAGTCTATCCTTTGGTTTCCAGCCTAATAATTTTAATGAATCATCATTTTCTCTAAGAGTTTGTCTATAATTTCCTGGTTGATCAGGAATACTGGTTGAAGTTACATTAAATTTATCTTTAAAATAATTAAATAGTTCATTTACACTATAGTTTACACCAGTTCCAAGCTCCCAAGCATCATCATGATTTATTTCTGATAATGCAATCTTAATTAATCCATCAACTATATCATAAACATGCACAAAATCTCTTTTTTGTTTACCATCTCCAACAATAGGAAGAGGCTCACCCTTTAAGACCTTTGCTCTCCATATTCCAATTACATTTCCATATTTTTCATCAATACTTTCCCCTGGACCATAAACATTATAAAATCTTGCAATTTGAACATTAACATCAAAAGATTTTTTATAAAGTTTACAAACCTGCTCTCCCAAATACTTGTACATAGCATATGGAGAATCAGATGGTTCATGATGTCTAGATGAGGATCCAGCATAAGTAACTCTTATATTATTTTTCTTTGCAAAATCCAGAACTTTTGTTGTGCCTAATACATTAACTCTAAATGATTCATCTGGATTTTCAAAAGAGGGCTGAACCCTGGACTGTGCAGCAAGGTGAAAGCATAAATCAAAATCTTTATCGAGTGAATCTATATTAGTTATATCTGCATTAATATATTGTACTCCCTTTAATTCGTTTTTTTTGCTCCCGGTTGAATAGTTATCAAGAGAAACAACATTATAGTTTTTTTTTAATAGCTCTCGTATTAGATTTGATCCAATAAACCCAGCTCCACCTGTTACTAATACTTTTTTCATCTTATTATTTTCTTTATTTCATTTTGTCGTAATGTAGAATGGAAATATTTATCATAATATCTTTTACCATTTTCTCCAAGACTATGAATTTTTGATTTATCAAAATTAACCAATTCAATAATTTTTTCAACAGATTCATCAATTTTAAATGAATCAATTACTATACCAGAATTGGCATTTAAAATTATTTCTTTCGCTTCTCCACTTATAAATCCAATTACAGGTTTAGATAGACACATATATGTCTGAAGTTTTGCAGGAACAGTTTTATTAAATATTCCTTTAGAGCTAAGAGATAATAGTGCAAAATCAGATAAATCTATAAATGATTTAATCAAATCAACTTTAACTGAATCTATAAGCTTTATTTTTAATTTAGGATTATTATCTAAAATCTGAGATAATTTAAATTTGAATCTTCCATCACCAATAAATACCCAATAAATCTTTTCATTAATTGTTTTGAAGCATAGTTTTATAATTTGATCAAAATTTTGAGCATATCCAATATTTCCTGTATACATAATGATTTTATGGTCTTTAGGCACATTAATATCTACTATTTTGTTATCAGATTTTTCTTCAATAGTTTGATCAGCCCAATTAGGAAAATATTGAATTTGTCCATTATATCTTTGCTTTATAATTTCCTTATATTGCTTTGAACCTATTAATATTAAATCATAACATGAATAAATTTTTATCATTATTTTTTTAATTTGACCAAGAATAAAATTTGATTTAATAATACCAAGGGCTTGAAGTGTTTCAGGCCAAACATCTAACTCCCAATAAATCTTTTTCGTTTTGTAAAATAAACCGTAAAGTATTGGATGAATTGATAGTAAAGGTGGGCTTGTATGGTGGACTATTATATAATCATATTTCTTAACGAAAATTAATAAATAAACAGTAAAAAAAAATGATGATATAAAGTAAGAAATATAATTTAAAATTAAGAGTAGTTTAGTTCCTGATCCTCTTGGAATAACTGGTAGCCTATTAATTATTTGTTTCTCATGTCTTTGATTTGATTTTAAAAAAACTCCATACCCTTTGTAAAAATCTCCATTTGGATAATTTGGAATTTGAGTTATTACTCTAATATGATGATTATCATCCTTTATCCATCTAACTACATCGTTAATTTTAAAGTTTTCAGGATAGTAATGATTGGTATAAACTAAGATTCTTTTCTCCAAACCTTTTTGTTTATATAGTCTGTATATGAAAGGAGTAATCTCTCTATTTTGATCGATATATTATCAGCTGAGTAATCATCTACATTTATTAATATCTCATCAATTTTTTGATTCTTGATAAGTTCTATAGATTGAATAATTCTATCTGAATTAGTACCTGTCATAATAACGGATGTTTCTTCCATTGCTTCGGGTCTTTCATGATTATCCCTTATATTAATTGCTCTAAATTTTAATATAGCAGATTCTTCAGATATGGTTCCACTATCAGATAGAGTAACAAGTGAGTTTATTTGCAGACAATTATAATCGGAAAAACTTAATGGCTTAAGAAAGTTTATTAATTCATTGTGTTTAGACTTATGGTCTTTTAATTTTTTTAATGTTCTTGGATGGGTTGAGAAAATAATTGGCAACTTATATTTATTAGCTATAAGGTCTAGAGTTACTAGAAATTCTTTAAAGTTTTTTGAGTCAATGTTTTCCTCTCTGTGGAATGATACTAAGAAATATTTATCTTTTTTAAGATTTAGTTTAGTAAGTATTTTTGATGAGTCTATTTTTTTTTGATTTTGACTAATCACTTCTCTCATGGGAGAACCTATTTTAATTATTTGGTCAGGTGGAAAACCTTCTGCAATTAGATAATCTCTTGAAATTTTTGAATAAGTCATATTTATATCTGATACTCCATCTACTATTTTTCTGTTAATTTCTTCAGGTACTCTTTGATCAAAACATCTATTGCCTGCTTCATAATGAAAAACAGGGATTTTCATTTTTTTTGCAACTATTGAAGAAAGGCAACTATTTGTATCACCTAGAACCAAAAAAGAGTCTGGATCAATTTTTTTTAATAAAGGCTCTAAAGAAATTAAAATATTCCCAACAGTTGAGCTTGGAGAGTCTGAGGCTGCATCAAGATAATAATCAGGTTTTTTTATATTAAGATCTTCAAAAAATATTTCATTTAATTCTTTGTCATAGTTTTGACCAGTATGAATTAAATAGTGATCAATTGAGTTTGATTCATTAAGTCTTTTTATAATAGCAGATAATCTAATAATTTCTGGTCTTGTACCGACAACTGTTAGAACTTTTAACTTATTTATCATATTTAAAATTACACTTTTTCTGTATAAGTATCAGGATTATTGATATCATATGGTTCATTAATCCAAAACAAGGTGATTAATTCTTCATCTCCAATATTTGAAATATTATGTGTATACCATACAGGCATATCGATGTAAGAAGGATTTTGTCCACTTAATTTAAATTCAATTATTTCATCTGTTCCAATTTTTCTAAGTTGTATTAAAGAATCTCCTTTGATTACAGAGAATCTCTCTATTTTTTTGGTATGAAAATGATTACCTCTAGTAATATTTGGTTTAGTAGTAGAATATGAATACTGTCCTTTAGAATTACTTCGTAAGATCTCAATAAAATTTCCTCTTTTGTCAATATTGTTTTTGTGTGAGATTGGGAAAGAAGCTCCAATATCTATATAACTCCTAAATGTGTTAAAAAGATTGAGCTTAAAATCATTCTCCAGATTAGGAATTGTATTGTTGTCTATATATTCTGTTTTAAATTCAATTAATATCTCTTTTACCTCATTAACTGATATGGTTTTTTCAGGATTTACTTGAATTTCAAAATTCGAATCTTTACTTTCTATTTCATTTATTATCAGACTAACTACAGTGTCTATATATATTAATGGAACTTTTGTGTTTTCAATTATTTCGACTTTTCTTCCATTAAGTATTTTTTGACAAAATGTTGGTATAAAAGAATTATAATTAGGTTTTCCAAACGGGCCATAAACATTCGGTAAAACTAATCCCGAGAAAATAAATCCATTTAATTTTGATTCCTTTATAAATAGGTTTCTGGAGTCTTTTTTAGATTTACCATAGCTATTATTAAGGGACTCTTGTATAGATGAAGAAAAAATTAATTTACCCTTAAAACCAACTCTTTTTATTGAATTTACTATGTCATAAGAAAGATTCATATTTAAATCATAAAGTACAGACTGATCTTCGTGTCTATTTAAAGCAGCAAGATGAATAATTACATTTGATTTTTTGACTTTATCATCAAGCAGCTTAGAGTTTTTGAAATCCTCTTTACTAAGTTGTATTGCTTTATAATTAGCTAATCCTAAGTGATTTATAGTGTTTTCTAGATGTTGACCTATAAAACCTTTATTACCAGTTATTAAAATATTCAATTTTTATGATTTTAATTCATCGTTAACCAATGGCAAGCTCATTAAAAGATTAATAACAGAATTTTTATCTAGAATTGAGTTGTTATTTGAGGTATATGGTTCTGGCATCTTTTCAATTTCTCCTTTTGAAAAATAATTTTCATAATTAAGATCTCTTGAATCAGGTTTAATTTTAAAGAAGTCACCTATTTCATCTGATCGAAGCATCTCTTCACTTGTAACAAGAGTTTCATGCATTTTCTCTCCATGTCTAATGCCTATATTCTTAACTTTTGAATTTGAACCAAAAATTTCTATCAGAGCCTCAGCAAGAGTTTTAATTGTACAAGATGGTGCCTTCTGTATAAACATTTCCCCTTGATTACAATTATTGAATGCATAATCTACAAGATCAACTGCATTATCTAGTGACATTAAAAACCTTGTCATCTCTGGACTAGTTATAGTTATATTTTTCTTGGATTTAATTTGATTTATAAACAAAGGTATGACGGAACCTCTTGATCCCATTACATTTCCATATCTAGTCCCACAGTATGTTGTTGATGTATTTGTGTTAGATTTTGCGATCATGACTTTTTCCATCAAAGCTTTAGACATTCCCATAGAGTTTATTGGGTAAGCTGCTTTATCAGTACTTAGAATTACAACTTTAGAAACACCTGATTGATCGGCTGCTGTAAGGACATTGTCAGTTCCTAAAATATTTGTTTTAACTGCCTCCAATGGAAAAAACTCACATGAAGGAACCTGTTTTAACGCAGCAGCATGAAATATAAAATCAACTCCGTCAATAGCATTAATTACAGAGTCATAATCTCTAACATCTCCTATGTAAAATTTTATTTTTTCATTATTTAGCTCTCTTCTAAGGTCATCTTGTTTTTTCTCATCTCTGCTAAGTATTCTTACCTCTGAGAATATATCTTTGCTAATTACTTTGCTAAGATATGCTCTGCCAAATGAACCGGTTCCACCAGTTATTAATAATTTTGATTTATTGTGTCCCATCCTATATTTGTTTTATAAAATTAACATAATCTTTCTTAACATTAACTTGCATTTCATCTAAGTTATTATAAATGTTCTTTACTTTAGTTTTTAATTCTTTCATTTGAGTGTTAGATAAACTTTTAGACTGAATTATTTTATTCGTTAATTCATCAGACTTATTTAAACTAAAATTAAACTTTATTTTATCTTCTATGATTCTATCAAAAGGAGTAGTTCCTTTAGAAATCATAGGAATTAAACCAATTGATAATAATTCAACAATTACGTGTCCAAAGTTTTCGTTCATAGTAGGTAAAATAAAAAAAGAATATTTATTTTTTAAAATTGAAATATCTCCATCATCAATATTACCCATGTATTTTACATTTTCAAGCTTTCTAATAATTTTATTACAATCTTTCCAATATGCTTTATCCTCAATGAAACCATAAATATCTAGCCAAATGTCTTCCTTGTTATCTAAAATATTCTTAAGTAAAATATGTAGTCCTTTTTTCTTATGAATCCTTGAATAAAAGACATATTTTTTTTCATAACAATTATTTTCATAAAACTTAAGTGAAAAAATATTAGACATCTGAAATATTTTATTTATGCCTAAGTTATATTTTATGTCTTTACTCTCATTTAAATCCGTTGAATGGAATATTATATCATTTTTAAAAATTCTAACAAGTTTAATGAATTGATATTTTAAAAACATATTAGATGTAGAAATAGCTTTATTTGAAAGCTGTCCTCGTGGAGAGACAATTAATTTAAAATTTGAAAACTTTTTTAAAAAAATGAGAAAAAAAATCTTTAGTTCAAAAAAAGAATTAAACCAGATAATATCGTATTTGTGATGATTTTTAAAAATAAATTGAAAAATATTATCAGTGTAAATTATATTTTTCTCGTTATTAGTTTCAATATTATCTGAACCATCGAAATTTTTTTTCGGAGATAATACCGTACAATCAAGTCCAGAGTTAGTTAGTGAGTTATAAATTCCATAAATACTTCTAGTGGGTCCTCCATATGAATATAGAGGAGGAAATGGTCCTATTAACAGAACTCTATCTAAATTATGCTTCAAAATTAGATGACATTAAGTCCTTTACATTTATAAATGTAACTCCAGATTCAATCAAATCTTTATTTTTTTTAACTATTTCATTGAAGAAATTCCATGCAAATACTATTATAATTTTTACAGGTTTAGACTTTAAATGACTCTTTGGAACAATTTTAATTCCAGTATTTGGTAGATATTTATCATGTTTAAGTTCATTATCTTCAATGATAAATTCAATGTCATCATCAGTAATATCAAAGAAATTCAAAAGTGTAGTTGCTTTTGCTGGAGATCCATACCCAGCGATTGTATTATTATCTTTTTTTAGGTTATTTAAATTTTTATGAAAAAAAGATTTACTGCTAATTACAGTATTCTTAAAATTTTTTATAAGCACATCATCAATCTCTTTGGATTCCTTTTCTAAAAAATTTACTAATTCTTTTGTTTGGTTTTTTGTTTTTGAAAAATATAATCGAATTGATCCACCATGTGTGTTAATTTCCTCACAATGATTTAAATTTAAGTCATGTCTCAAGGCAAATTCTTGAAAGTTTGAAGCTGTCCAATAGTTATAATGTTCATGGTATATATTATCAAATAAAATATCCATAAACATTCTTTTTTGATACTGTACTTCTACAACAAGATTTCCATTGTCTTTTAAAATTTTATTAATGTTTAAAAAAACATTATCTAAGTCATTTATATGAGCAAAAACATTGGAGGCTAGGATTAGATCACATTTGCCATATTTAGTCAATATTCTATCAACAACTTTAGAATCAAAGTAGCTGTTGATAGTTTCTATACTTTTAGATTCAGATATTTTGCATAGCTCTAAAGAAGGTTCTATTCCAATTACTTTTTGATATGAATTTTGAACAAATGGAAATAATGCAATTCCGTCATTTGATCCGATATCAACAATTACTGAGTGTTGGTTTAAATTGAATTTACTGATATAACTAGTAGCAGCTGCTTTAAAATGATCTACAAATGTCTTTCCAACCGAGGATTTATATTTATAATCAGGGAATACTTTATCTGGATTAATATTATATGTTAATTGGAAGTTTCCACAAGATGAACAGGAACATAATTCCAGTGGATATATATCAGATGAGAAAGGTATGGTCTCAAGATTATTAGCAAGAGGTGATAGTCCTAATGATATGATCTCGTCAAAATCATCATTTCCACATACTCTACATAATACTGAATAACCATCCAAAAGAATTTTTTTTAATTTTTCATCAACAAGTGTATATGGAATTGTATGTGTAATACCATAATTTTCATGTTTTCTTTCACCATTTACTAAATTTAAAAAAATTGAATCTTCAATAAATACCATCGCATGAGCAACATTAGGCTTAATTACTGCAAGATCCCCTTCTTTAATTAACCTAGTTTCAATTTTAGAATTTTCATTGTATAGATTTTTAGTTACACTTATATATTTACCTTTTATTAGTAAACATTTCTGTTCTTGAATAGGGTGGTAGTGATTAGCCCTAACTGTCCCTGTTTTTGACTCTATATATCCAATTAAATTGATGGGTTCGCTCAGCTCATAATTACTAATAATACCTCTGTCATCTTGGTAAATATCGGTGCCTTTGGCAATATATTCATCAAATTCGGAAGAACGATTTTTTGTCCAGTTTATAAACATATCGTTTAGACTATCCCTTAAATTATTTTTTATTGTAAATCCTGTTGATAACATTTTCTTATTAGATATTGTATATCCTAAGTTTGGAATTTCATCTTGAGTTTCAATAATTTTTTGATCAGGATTAATTTCTTTTAAAATATCTGCGACATCTTTAACTGATAAATTTTCACTTGAAATATGAAATAACTCATTGTCTATGTCTTCATGAGCAATGAATTTCATAAAGCTAGTAACATCCTTAATAGAAACAAGAGATTTCAACTGAACACCACCTGAAAACAATTTTATTGTTTGATCTAGAGATGACATTTTTGTAAATAGGTTTGGCATAATTCCTATTCTCATGGAATCAAATGAATAGCCATATACAGATGCTAATCTTAAGATAATATATTTGTTTTTAGAACTTATTATATCTTTTTCTGAGGTATACTTTGACTTTGAGTATGTTAAAACTGGCATTGGTTTATCTTCTTCTTGTAGATTCAATGCGACATTATCCAACCCTTCAAATACTACATGTGTTGATGGAAAAATAATTTTTGATTTGGCATTCATATTTCCTAGAATATTTCTAGTACCTTCATTTCCGGTTTTAGTTATGTTGTCATCTAATTTATTATCCTCAGATTTAGTATATGCTACATTTGTTATTCCAGCTAAATGAAAAATAATATCATATTCTGGTATGATTTCTTTCATTAAATTTTTGTCAAGAATATCTCCTTGAATAAAATTAAATCCCCAATGCTTAATTCTAGAGACTCTTTCTGAAAAAAAATTTATATCAAGTACAGTAATCATATGCTGTTCTGTTAGTCCAGAATATAAATAACAAAGTTCCTGTCCTATATAACCTAAACCACCAGTAATTAGAATTTTTTTCATGAATTAGAGAAATAAGTTAATTTTACCCCAAATATACTAAAATGATCAAAAGTTTATTAGTAATTGACGGAAAGATTAAAGGGGATTGGCACCACTGGTTAGACGCATATCTAGACTGTAAATTATTATCTGACGATCATATATATATGACTAATAATCAAAACTCAATAATTGGTAAAATTTTAAATAAATTGAGAATACCACTTAATCTAGAGAAGAATTTAAGACTCAATGGTTTAATCAAAAAAAATAAATATGATCTAATACTTTTAATTAAACCTAACTCAATTTTGCCTTTTTTATTTTCTGGATTGAAGACTAATATCTTTTGTATTCCGGTTGATAATATGGTTAAGAAACATAATTCTTCTAGATTATTTAAATCTATTTTAAAATATTGTAAAATTATTTTTATTAATAATGGATATTATAATACTAAAAGCTTCTATACTAATAAAAATAATTCAAAAGTTATTTTTTGGAATAGAAGCTTCTCTAAGTTTCATCATATACCCTCTAAAAAAATTGATTACAAATACGAGGTATTGTTTATTGGATCATATGAAAATATTCGGTTTGAGTATTTAAATTTCATAGCAAAAAATAATATTCAAGTCAGCATCTTTGGAAATGGATGGGAGAATATAAATGCACATGATGATAATTTAATCATTTACAACAAGGCAGTTCTCAAATCAGAATATGTTAATGCAATTCAAAGTGCCAAAATAAACATCAGCTTTTTGAGAAAAATTCAAGATGATCAACAAACAATGAGGACCTATGAGATTCCTGCATGTGGAGGTTTTATGTTAACCGAAAGAACTGCTAATCATAAGGAGATATTCAGGGAGGGTAAAGAGTGTGAATATTTTGAATCAAAGTCAGAGTTATTAAAAAAAATTAATTTATACTTAAATAATGATAATGACAGAAATATTATAATTAACAATGCATTGAATAAATTAGATCATACGGATACATACTCAGGTAAGATTGAAAGGATTATAAACGAATATCGAAATTTGACAGATTACTAAAGCTAAATTTATCTCAGAGTTTTTTTTATTTAGTTTAATTTTTGATGTAAAAACTTGTAATATCTATTTCCATAATCATTCCACTTATACCCTCCCTTTGAAATTATTTTAATTGAGTTATCTGAAAACGTTTTTAAAGTTTTTGGATCAGATTTTAATATATTAATTTTTTCTGCAATTTCTTGAGGGTTATTTATATTAATTGTATATCCAAAACTAAATTTAGAGTTTATAGAAGTTATTCCAGTATTTTTTGTAGCTATTACAGGTAAACCGCATGCCATTGCTTCTAATATAACCATACCAAAACCATCTTCTAAAGATGGAAGCACAAAAACATCAGCCAAATTATAATATTTTATGAGCCTTTGTTGGGACATAGAATCAAAAACTTTTAGATTATTATATTTTCCTAATTTGTCTTCAAAGAAGTTTTCAATTTTTCCTACATGATAATGCTTAAAACTACCATCGATGAAATCATGGGCCTTAAGCATATGATGAAAACCTTTTCTAACTGATCCTATTCCACAAGTTAGAATAGTAAATTCTTTATTTTTATTTAATTTTTTTTTATAAAATTTTGATAAATCAGCTCCATATGGATTTACTATTAGTTTTGATTTAGGAACATTATAATTAAGAAATGTTTCCAAAGAAAAAATTGAAGGTATGGATATATAATCTACTTGATCATAATTTTTTATTTCATTTTGCATATATCTCTCTGAAATTTCAAAATTTAAACCTAAAGAAGCATATTCATTTTTAAGTATTTTGTTTTGAAACTTTATATGAGAACTTCCCCTCTCTAAAATTACTATTGATTTATTAAATTTTTTTTTGAGAAAAAAAATAAAATTTGATGGAATATCAGCCCAAATAATAAAAACATCTTGATCTTTTAATATTAAAAATTTTAAGATTAAACAATATAACTTCTTTAAAAAAGATTCAAAATAACTACTAGTTAACCTGTCTATAATAAATAAAACAAAAAAACTTCTAAATGATGATTTTTTTATACTATACTTTTTTGCTTTGAAGTATGGATAAGCAGAATAAATTTTTACGTTTGCTTTGTGTTTAGAAAGCTCTCTAGCTAAGTCAAATGAATGAAATTTACCAAATGAAATTATTGAAATATTCATAAATTATTTATATAATATTCTAAGTCATATTCAGGAGTCCACCCTAATTCTTCTAGAGCTTTATCATTCTCCCTTAAAGTCTCTCTGTAGTTTCCTGGTTGATCAGCAATAAATTTAGATTTACATGAAAAATTTTTTTCAAACATTTTAAACACTTCATTAATAGAGTAGTTTTTACCTGATCCTAGCTCCCATTCAAAATTTGTTGTATTAGATTTCGATATTTTTATCAACCCTGATACAATATCATTTATATGAGTAAAATCTCTTCTTTGGTTTCCATCACCTACAATCTCTAATGGAAGACCTTTGTCAATATTATTCCTCCATTTTCCTATTACAGCTGCCCAATCACCATCTATAATTTCATAGGGACCATATACATTATAAAATCTCGTTATGTGAATATTAAGATTGTAAGTGGTTTTATATAATTTACATAATTCTTCACCAAGATATTTTGTCATTGCATATGGCGATATCATAGGGTTATGGTGTTTAGAAGAGGATCCTGAATAAATAACAGGAGTATTAAATCTTCTTGAATATTCAAGGATTTGAAGAGTACTTGAAGTGTTTGCATGATATGTAATTGTTGGATTTTTAAAAGATGGCTGTATTCTAGATAAAGCTGCCAGGTGATATATTAAATCAAATCTTTCATTATACTTATTGATATTATTCACATCATCTCTAATATATTTAACTCCATCAATATGATTTTCTTCTGTTCCGATAGAATAATCGTCAATTGAATGTAATTCATGATTTTCTTCTTTTAGTTTAATAAGAAGATTTGTTCCTACAAATCCAGCACCTCCTGTAATAAGTATTTTCATTATTATTTAAATTTTAAATTAATTTCATTTAGATTGATATTGTTTGGTTTGTCAAGGTTATGTGGCAACTCTATAATATTTGATAAAGGTTTTGGCGAGTTTGCAAAAGTAATCTCTACAACAAGTGGATCTCCATTTTTATCAATTCCGCCATAATTATTAGGATGTATGTGAACTAAACTTAAACCTAAAGAATCGACAAATTTTTCAATCTTTTTAAAGTGTAAATCTATATCATGAAATTCAATCACGATACCTGTAAATAAATCTTGATATTTAATTATTTCTTCTAATATTCTATATTCCGAGCCCTCTATATCCATCTTTAAGAATATATTTTTATTACTCTTTTTACAATAATTTTTAATAATCCACTCTAATGAAATTATTGAATTGTCATTAGAATTATAATTTGATACAAAAGCATTAATAAAGTTTTTATTATTGTTTAAATAATATATTATTTTTTTAAAATAATTAATAATGTTTCTTAATCCATTGGGTGTATAAAATTTAATTAATGTTGAGAGTAGTTTTTTAAAAAGAAACTTAAATGAAATTTGGTTATCTACTCCTATAAAAGGTTTATTAAATTTTTTTTCAAATGACCAATCATCATTAATTCCCAAGCCTATTAAAAAGTCTGTTTTATTGTATGAATTTTTTTCTACAAGATAGCCGCCATCAGCATTATTACCAATTCGAATCAGATCATATTTATAATTAGGTTTTAATTTATTTGAAAGCATTGGAATTATTTAAATTTAATAAGTTCTTTTCTATAGATTTAAAAGAAAATTTTTCTTTTAATTTAAAAGACTGAACTCTTAGATAGTAAAATTCTTTATCTGATAAAGAATAAATTTTATTTAATTTTTTTGTTAAATCTTCAATATTATTACATTCAAAAATATAACCATTTTCTTTACACAAGTCAACAGAGGATCCCACCATATCAGAAACAATTACTGGATTGTTAAACTCTAAGGCTTCGTTAACAACTAGACCCCATGTCTCTCCATAGCCAGAAGGCAGAACTAATAAGTCAATTTTATCATACCAATAGTCTAATTCTTGACGGTTTAATAATCCTAAAAATTTTACTCTTGAAGATACGTTTAAAGACTTTGCTTTATCAAATAACTCTTCTTTTTGCGAGCCCTCTCCCGCAAATAATAAGTTTATATTTTTATTTTGCATTTTTGAAAATGCAATAAGTAAATCTAGAGGATTTTTTTTGTCAAATAATTTACCACAAAAGAATATGTTATTAGTTTTATGTTTTTCCTTTAAAATTTTATTTTTTGGTTCAACAGCATATGGCATAAAAATTAATTTTTCTTTTTGAACCCCGTGATGTAGATAAAAGTTTCGATTATGAGTTCCAATATAAAAGAAATAGTCTACTCGTTTAAATAAAAATTTAAGAAAAATATTTCTTATAATTTTTTTTAACCCTTTATGTTCTTTCTCGTGAATGATTGGTGTTTCTGCCCTTAAACCAACCTTAATACCATATAACCTTCCAAATATTAATACAAATAACATGGTTAATCTTGACCATCCATGAGAGATTACAATATCCCCTTTTTTAAGTTTTGAAAGTTCATATAAGATTGACGGATTTAATGTGTCTAGAATTTTTTCCCTAGCTCTTGAAAAAGGATTCAGATTAAATAAAAATTTATAATTAAATCCATCTAAAAGATCCTTTACAAATCTGTATGAATTAAACTGTTTGTCATAATGTTTTTTAACACCGTATTTTGAACAATACCAGACCTCAAAATCTAGCTTTTTTTCTAAATAGCCATATAATTTAGAAAAGTAAGAAATAGGATGAGAATTTAAAAAAACAATTTTCATAAACTATTATATATTTCTTTATGTTTTAAAGCAATTTGTTCTATTTTGAATCTTTTTGCATTTAATCTCCCTTTCTCTTTTAAAGAGTTTCTTAAATGAGCATTATTCATAAGTTCAACTATAGCTTTTTTAATACTTTCAGAATCAAAAGGATCAACTAGCAAAGCTGACTTATTTGCTACATAGGGCATTGAAGAAATTTTAGACGTTATAACATTAGTTCCTAATACATTTGCTTCAATTATAGGCATTCCAAAGCCTTCAAGAGTCGAAGGGAATAACAAAGCATCACATTCTAGATATTTATTTATTAATTCAGATTCTTTTAAAGGTCTTGCATGCTCAATATAATTTATATTAGACTTAAATAGTTGTGAAAGCTGACTTTGATTAAGTTTTCCAATAATTTCAAGACTACAGTTTATTCCTTCAAGTGCCAGAGCAACTCTCTCAATATTTTTATTTGGAGCAGTTCCAATCATTAAAAATTTATTATTAAATAATTTTGATTTGGTTTTTACATTACATAAAAAAAAATTTTTACTAATTGTTACAGGAATTATAAAGAAATTTTTAAGTTTTAAGTTTAGGAGGCTTTCAACATCATTTTTTGTTGATTCAGATATTAAAATAATTCTTGATGATCTCTTTATTGGCATTTCATAAAGAAAATATTTTAAAATTTTCCTTTTAATACCTTTTGTCTGATATAGAGAAATACAATCAAGAAGTGTTATTATAAGTTTATTTTTTTTCATTAATAATGAACAATATGTAATATCTCCAATAATATGATTTATATCTGTTTGATTAAAATAACAAAAAAGTATATTTAGTAACCGTGGTAATATTCCTTTATTTTTAAAAGGCACCTTTACTATATTTATTTTAATAGACTTATCTAACTCTTCATATAGCTCACCAAAAAAAATTTCGAGACTAAAATTTCCAAGTCTATTTGGATTTCTTAGAAAAATATTTACATTTTTAGTCATTAGCTTATTTAATTACATTTATAGTCTGCTTTCTATTTTTTTTATATCACTTTGAACCATTTTTTTAATCATTTCTTCCAGTGATGTCTTTGGTTTCCATCCAAGTTCTTTATTTGCTTTTGAATAATCACCCCTTAAAACATCTACCTCTGCTGGCCTATAAAATTTTTGATCTATAACTACATACTTATTCCAATCATTTATTCCAATTACTTCAAATGCAATTTTTAAAAAATCTTTAACGGAATGATCTTGTCCGGTAGCAATAACATAATCCTTAGGTTCATCATTCTGTAATATTTTCCACATAGCTTCTACATAATCAGGTGCATACCCCCAGTCTCTTCTTGCATTAAGATTTCCAAGTGCAATATTTTTATTTAAACCTAGATGTATTCTTGCAACCCCATCTGTAATTTTTCTAGTAACAAATTCTATTCCCCTTCTCTCACTTTCGTGATTAAATAATATTCCAGAACATGCAAATAAATTATAAGATTCTCTGTAATTAATTGTAATCCAATGACCATAAAGCTTGGAAACTCCATATGGACTTCTAGGATAAAATGGTGTTTTTTCATTAGCAGGATTTTCAACCATTCTTCCGAACATTTCAGAGCTACTAGCTTGGTAAAATTTGATTTTTGGATTAAACTCTCTAATTGATTCAAGTATTCTCAATACTCCTAAAGCTGTTACATTACTAGTTTGCTCTGGAGTATTCCAACTTTCACCTACAAAAGATTGTGAAGCTAGATTATAAATTTCGTCAGGATCTGTATCCTTAAGACATCTAAAAAGTGAATTTTGATCTGTCATATCTCCATTTACAAATGTTATATTATTTTTTATATCTTTTAGGTTATCTAGATTTAGATTAGAAGATCTTCTTATCATTCCATAAACTGTATATCCTTTTTTCAATAGAAAATCTGCTAAATGACTTCCATCCATTCCTGTTATCCCTGTTATTAATGCTTTCTTAATCATAATTTTATATTTAATATTAATATTTAATGTCTAAAATATGTAAAGCCCATATTTTTGACCAATGAGCTTTGTTTAAAAATTTTACTTTATTATACCTATCTAAAATAGTTTTTTTAATTCCTTTTTTTAGTAACCAGTTTTTGTATGGCAATTCAAACCCTGATTTTTTTCTCTTGTAAATGGATTCAGGTATGTCATCTAGAAATGAATTTATTAAAATAGTTTTATTTTGATGAAAATCAACTTTTATATTACTGTCAATACCTATTACATGTTCAACTAGTAAATTATCTAAAAATGGGACTCTAATTTCAACGGAATTTGCCATTCCAAAAACATCTGAATCTTTTAACAATTGTCCCTCCATATAATTACTTATTTCATAATACCCCATTTTATCAGTTAGGTTAAGGTCTTCAATATCTTTTGATTTAGAATTGATAAATTCCATTAAATATTCCTCTATATTTTTTTTATCAATATCTAATATTTTTGAAATTTCATTTAATGAAAAAACCCCTCTTTTAGATAAATATATACCATAATCGGATTTAAGTTTTAAATAATCGAGTTTTTTAAATTTATTGTTTAAGATTTTTAATGGTATATAATTAATTAAATATCTAAAAACCTTAAGAATGAATAAATTTTTAAATGTTGGATAACCATAAAAAATTTCGTCAGATCCTATTCCACTTAATGTTACTTTTGCATTATTGTTTTTAGCTAATTTAGATACAAAAAATGTATTAAAACCATCTATTGTTGGCATATCCATGCATTTAAAAAAATCATTAAGATTATTATCAAAATCCTCAAACTTTAAAATTAAATCTTTGTTCTTTAGTTTATGTTTAGCTATTATTTCTTTTTGATATTTTTTTTCATCGGTAAATTGATTAAAATTAATAGAGTAAGTTTCAATATCTCTCTTTATTGAATTAGAGACAAAGGAAAGTATAGATGAATCTATTCCACCTGACAAGAAACAACCAATTTTTGCATCTGACATAAGTTGACCTTCAATAGCATTAATTAAATATTTTTTTTTAAATATTTTTGATTTTTTCTTTTTAAAAATTTTGGGTAAATCAAAAAAAGTTTGTGTGGATATACTATTATTCTTTATCTCAGAGTAACTCCCAGGCGATAAAGAAAATACATTTTCTAGATTTGTGTTTGGAAAAGGGATATAGCCATGAGATAAAAAAAGTATTTTTGATTTTTCATCTTTTTTACAATATTCATAAAAAACCTTTATCTCAGAAGATATAATAATTTGATTTTTATCAATAAAATAATAAAGTGGTTTTACACCAAAAGAGTCTCTTGCAATAATTATTTTTTCCTGATAAATATCATATATAATAAGTGAAAAAATACCGTTTAGCATTTTAAAAATTTTACTTCCATACTCAACATATCCATTAAGTACTACTTCTGAATCTGTTTCAGATTTAAATTCATATCCTTTTTCTAATAATTTTAATTTTAAGTCCTTATAATTATATATTTCTCCATTAAAACTTAGGGTATAATTATTACAACTTGAAATCATAGGTTGAAGACCATTATCTGTTAAATCAATTATTGAAAGTCTTGTATGCCCAATATATAAATCTTTAAAATTTAACGAGTTTAGACCGTCAGGGCCTCTATGTGATAATTTTTTTAGATTTATTAAAAACTCACCTTTTGTTAGATTTTTTCTTTTATGTAAGAGAATTCCACACATTTTATTTTAAAATTGAATTTAATTTATAGCTTGAAAATGGTAACATAATAAAGTGGTGAATAAGATAAAAAATTGGAACTAGTGAAAAGCTAATCAGTAATAAGTCACTAATTAAATAAAATGAAACAACACTTAATATTGCCGAAATAAGATATAATTGTGAGTATACAAAGTGATTATTTGTTGATATAATTAGATTTGAAGAAATAATCCAAATTGAACCAATTAACTGAACAATCAATAGTATAGTAAAAAGTGTGCTATCAAAATCTAAAGAATTACTTAACCAGATGTTCCAAATAAAATCACCAAAAATATATAGTAAGAAACAAATTATGACAGTTATAATAAATGTTATATTTCTTGATTTAAAGTAAAGAATATATATCTCTTTCAATTTATTTTTTCCATAATAGACATTAAATACTGGAAAAACTGATGTTGAAATTAATCCTTGTATTTGCTTTATATAATTTGTTAATGTTTTAGCTGAATTAAAAATTATTAAAGATTCGCTTAAATAATACTTTTTTAAAACTATTAAAAATCCTTGATTTAATATATACTCTGAAATAGTCAATAAAGAGAAGCTGTAACTTGGTTTTAAAAGAACTTTCAAATATTTAAAATCAAAATTAAAATCAAAATAATATTTATACCTCGTTTTGTTTATGAATAAAAGTAACATACAGCTTAAAAGTGGTGGAATTAATAAATAAGATGAAATCAGCACTAAACTATTCCCAAAAAAAAGAAGTATTATAATTGTTAGACTCTCAATAATATATTGAAAAGTGTTTATGTAAATTACAAAATGATTAAGATTATTTGCAAATAAATAGGAACATAGAATTCCTTTAATCATATCTAGGAATACTTTTAAAGTTAAGAAGTATACAATTAATTTAGAATCATATAAATCTACACTAATAATATTAAGAAATTCAAATAAACCAATCAAATCCCATAAAATAAAAATTAAGGTAGATATTATTAAACCAATAAAAATTGTAAAATATAAACCATGAGTAACTATTTTTTCACTCATTTCTTCATTCTTATTATAACTTATTGAAAATGTATTATTAACAGCTTGATTTATTCCAAAGTTTGTCAATTCAAATAATGCAGGTAAAGTGTATAATATTATCCAATCAGAATAAAGTTCTTCTCCTAAATTTGAAATATAAAATGGGATTAAAAACAAAATAAATCCCGTCCTTATAACAAGAGAAATAATGTTAGATATTAAGTTTTTTTTAGCTGGACTCAAAATTTTAATTTTGTATAGATCAAAACTTGTCTACAATAAAAAACAACCATATACGATTATAGATATTGAATGTTTTTAATTTTTGTATCCCTTAAAATGTACCTTCCATCAATTATTAATTTTTCATCTATCATTTTTTCGATTATCAATTTCCATTTTAAAGTTTTAAACTCATCCCATTCAGTTAATATTCCTACACAACAACTACCCTCTGTTGCATTGTAAGGATCATTTACATATTCTATTCTTTCTAAAAGTTCAGTTGAATTATCCGATAGCTCTGTTAGGTCTTGTGAAATAATTTTATATGATGACTCTGGATCATAAACTTTAACATTTGCTCCCATTTTTAAAAGTTCATATGATATATATATAGCAGACGATTCTCTTGAATCATTTGTGTCTTTTTTAAATGACCATCCAAGTAGACAAATCTTTTTGTTATTTAAATTAGATCCTAATTTTTCAATTATTTTTTTAACAAATCTGGATCTTTGATAATTGTTAATTCTAACAACTTGATGCCAATATTCTGCTACTTCATCTAATCCAAAACTCTTACATAAGTATACTAAATTGAGTATGTCTTTTTGGAAACAACTTCCTCCAAAACCGACAGATGGTTTTAAAAAATACTTCCCAATTCTGTGGTCCATCCCAATAGCTTTAGAAACTTCATGTATATCTGCACCACTTTTATCACAGAGAGCAGATAAACTATTTATTGAGGATATTCTCTGAGCAAGCATAGCATTAGAAGCTAATTTAGATAATTCAGATGACCATAAATTTGTGGTAATTATTTTATCCCTTTTTACCCATTTAGAATAAATATCAACAAGAAGACCTACTGCATTATTACCAGAGTTTGTAGAATTTCCACCAATTAATACTCTGTCTGGATAAAGTAAGTCGTTAATTGCTGTACCCTCAGCTAAAAACTCAGGATTAGATAATATTTCAAAGTGATTAGCAGAATTATTCTTATTTAAAACTTCATGAATTTTTTCAGCTGTTTTAATTGGTACTGTAGATTTCTCAACAACTATCTTATCACTTTTGGAAACTTTTGCTATACGTTCTGCACATTTAATAACATATTTCAAATCTGCACCAAATCCAGCACCTGGTCCCTTTTTCAATGTAGGAGTATTAACTGCAATAAAAATCATTTCAGAGTTATCAATTGCGGAGTCAATATCAGTTGAAAAAAATAAATTCTTATTTCTTGTTTTTTCAACTAAATCTTTAAGTCCAGGTTCATAGATTGGTAAATTATTAATATCACCATTCCAAGCATCAATTTTTTGTTTATTTAAATCTACAATAGTAAAGTTAATTTCTGGACACTTATCTGCTAGTACAGTCATAGTAGGTCCTCCAACGTAACCTGCTCCTATACAACATATATTTGTAATTTTTTTCATTGTTTTTTTTTTAAAATCCATGATGAAGATTGAATCTTATCCCCCAAATTGTCAATAAGTTTAATCTGCAGCTTTTCACATATTTGTTTCTCGGCAATAGTATCATTATTTTGATCTCCACCATTAGCAAAAAAAAGATTGTATTTATCACCTATGTCTTCATTTATTAATATTAATGTTTTAATAACTGTTCTATCTTTATCAACTGATAAATAGACTTTATCAACACCTTTAATATTATTAAGTATTATTTGTCTTTCTTCTTCATCAAAAAATTGTTTTGATCCTTTAAGTTTTCTTTGAAAGTCATTATTTACAATAACTATAAGATAATCTCCTAGTTTTTTTGAAAGGTTAATATACTCAATATGACCCTTATGAATTGGATTAAAATACCCTGAAACTATTACTGCATTCTTTTTCATTTAATTCTATTATAATCATCCTCAATTCTTACAATATCATCTTCATCAAAATATTCTCCAGTTTGTATTTCAATAAATATTAAAGTTTCATTTGAAATATTTTCGATTCTATGTTTTGATTTTCTTGGAATCAATACTGTATCTCCTGACTTTACTTCTTTTGAAAATCCATCAATTAAAACTTTTGCTTTACCATTTATTATAATCCAAGTTTCTGCCCTACCATTATGGTATTGATATGATAATCTTGATGAAGGATTAACTTCAATTCTTTTAATTTTATATTTTTTTTCATCATGAATAACATAATATTCACCCCAGGGCCTAGAATCCTTGTCTATGTATAAAAAATCATCTGTTTTCATTACTAAATAAAATTATAAACGGTTCTTTTACGAAAAATTTATTCGCTAAATAGAAACTTATTTTTCTATTGATTAGTTTTTCTACTTTTTCCTCAAGATTTGTTATGTATACCATATCAAGATCATCCCCTATTAAAAAAGCTTCAATTTTTCCTGAGTCTAAACCTTTTGCATAATCACCGACTAAGATGATTTGTTTTACATTACCCATTCTTTGAAGTACAGTCTCAATGATTTCTTCAATTCCAAGATGCCTATGAATTACCTTTTTAATAATATCAAACATAGGGTGTTTTATATTTGCTTGATACTCAATTTTATTATCATTCTTTACTTTGATTAAATATCCAGCATCATGAAGGTTATTTAATTCCTTTCTTATTGAGTTAGTTGATTCATTCATCTCAGTTGCAAGCCCATTTAGATAGCCTCTATTAGCTTGAGAAATAAAGAATTTTACTAAAAGTCTTAGTCTTGTCTTTGATTTTATTAAACTATCTAACATAAAACAAGTTACAAAAGTACTTAATTTTAATTAAAAAAAGTATTTTATATTTGTTTTTATATTATGGTATATTTATCAACTTTAGTTTTATCTATATTACTAGGTATTATACTTAGAAATTTTTTTATAAAAAAAAGGATATTAGATAAAATAAATCATAGATCCTCTCATGATGTAATTGCAACAAGAACAGGTGGATCAGTCCTTTTTATAATTTTATTTATATATATAGTTTTTCTCTATTTAAATAGCTATCAACCATTTGATTTTTCTGTTATCATTCCTATTTCAATACTATTTGTTGCAGGTTTATATGATGATGTATATGGTGTGGACTATTCTTTAAAATTCATTTTTCAAATAATTGCAGCCAAGTTATTAATTGATATGGGATATATAATAGATTTATTTTCTGTTTTTGGATATGAAATGATGTTTTCTAGATCTATAGCTCAAATTTTAACAATTATATTTTACCTGGCAGTATTTAATGCATACAACTTTATAGATGGCATAGATGGTAATATAATATTTGAGACGATTAAAAGTCTAATCTTAATTATTATTTTATTTGACTTAAGCACTGCAGTAATTGAACTAATAATTATTTTAATAATTATATTTTTATCCATTCTTCCTTTTAATCTTAACAAACGTTTCAAAGTGTTTATGGGGGATTCTGGCAGCCTAATTATTCCTATCATAATAATCTTTTTATTAAATCAAGGATTAGAATTTAGCTACGATCAAAATATTTTAAAGTATCTAGCAGTTGTTTTTATATATCCGTTATTTGATCTTAGTAGAGTTACAGTATTAAGAATTTCTAGAGGAAAATCCCCATTTTTAGCTGATAAAAATCATATACACCATATGGTTGACAGATACTTTAAAAATCATATTGTATCAAGTTCTTTAATTTTTATAATTTCTGGATTGATTCAAGTAGTTCTAATTTATATTCTCCTATTATAATTAATTAAATTTTTTAAGCAATTATTAAGTACTTAACCTTCTCTAAATAAATTAATTATATCTAATTACAAAAGTTGTAATATAAGTCTTCTGGGATATATAAAGACTCCTTCAGTTTTTTAAATTCTATACATGCTAGGTCAATATTGTTTAGTGATAGTAATGCTAATGATTTGATATACAATAATTTATTAGATAATTCATTGTTTTTAATAAAATATTCCTCAATAAGCTCTAGAGCTTCTTCATTCATGTTAAGTTGAATTAATGTATTAGTTAAATTTTCAAAATATGGAACCTCATAAGGGTTGTTTTGATAAGCTGTTCTAAAAGATTCCAGTGCTAAATTAAACTTCATTTCATTAAAATATTTTTGTCCTAGTAAATTTGCTGCTGCTGCTGCATACATACTTTGTCTTCCAACTTTAAGGGAATAGAATCCTTGCATATAAGCCTCATTTTGAGATGATATGGGTAAGTTCACATCTTTAAATGCAAAGCTACTCTCTTTACCACCAAGTACTTGATTCATAGCCTCTAAATAAAGTCTCTGTCTGAGCTCCGTTTTTTCTTTTGGTATCTGATATACTTCCTTAATGCTTAAACTATCATTAAATCTAGCTAATGACTCATAATATAATCCAAGGTGGAAGTCATTGTTTGGTATGTTTTTAAAAGCTTTTCTTGTATAATACAATGCACTATCATTTATTTCTTTATCTAAATATATTTTTCCAATAAATGCATCTGATACACTTATAAATGGATTATATTTAATTCCATCTCTTAATAGGGTTAAAGCAGTATCAATCTCACCTTTATTATAATACCATATCCCTTTTATTGACTGAACTGGTATTGTAGTTACGCTTAAACTGGGATATTTATATTCAACATTATCAATAAAGTCTTTATCTAATGGCATCTTTCCAGTTGAGTTGAAATAACTTAAAAGTATACCATGCTCATTTGATGCATTGTATAGTCTAATAGTTGAATAAGTAGAAGAAGGTATTATAAATAACAGTGACGCTACCAATAAGTTTACTCTTTTAAATTTAATCTTATATATATCCTTTTCAATGAAAATAATTGAAACAGCAAGAATAAAAAATAAGTTTGTTTGTTGTAAAAACCTTGCAGAGGGGAAATTTAAAAATGCATCCATTAAATAAATCGTAAGAGAAACTACTAAAGTAAAATATAAAACATTATCATTTTTATTGCTTGAGCTCCGTAAAACTCTTCTTAACAACAAGTACAATACATATAAAATCATAAAGAAATACAGGAAGCCTCCAATTAGTCCACTTTCAGCTGCTATTTCTAAATAATCATTATGAACATGAAAAGGCACTATATATGCATCTATATTTTTGCTATCCTTATCTACACCTACTACCTCCCAATTACCTACTCCTATACCTAAGATTGGGTTTTTAATTATTGACTTTATGGCCTGCGTATAATATCTTATTCTTGAATTTGCTGAGAAATCGTCATCAGCCAACGATGATATTCTGTTGATGGAAGCTGTGGAGGTTTTATATACTTTATTCTCTAGATAGTTATCCAGAATAAACATTGATAAAAGTGAAAATATAAAAAGAAAGATTTTTGAAAGTCTATTTATATTTTCTTTTGATTTTTTTTCTTTAAGTCTTAGATATATGGAATAAGAAACTAGAAAAATGGATATTAGAATTAGTGATAATATTGCACCTCGTGTTTTTGTTATTTGTATAATAACAAAAAAAGATGAAGCCATTAATAAAAGATTTAATAATCTGAATTTTGAATTTAAATAAAAGTAATAGATTAAAGGGATTTTTAATAAAAGGCTAAATGCAAGTATATTTACGTTCCCAGTTATTCCTCGATATGAAAGCTTTCTAGATAAAGGCTTACCTAACTCAATTATATCATTAGTATAGATATATAAAGTGGGGCCAAGTTCTATAATTGTAAAAAAAACAACTATGAATTGTAAATATTTCTTAAGATCAATGTTTATGTCTTTTAAATAAATAATTATAAAAATGAATGATAATAATTGTGTGAAATAAAAAGTTAACTGGGCAAAAGCATACCCGAGATTTATAGCCGGTAAAATCGTAATTACAGACCAAAAGAAAAAACAAATAAATATAAATACAGGTAATAATTTAGTTGTATCTCCAACTTTTTTGAATAGTTCTTTATGAAAATATAGTCTAACTACAGATAAAATATTCAAAGCTGTTAAATATAAATTTGAATTATCATTTTTATCTGCAACACCAAAATAAGGGAATACAAAATGAAGTAGATATAAGGTAACAATTATTGTAGATGCATTAATCCTCATTCTATAAAAATAAAAAAACCCTCTCAGATGAGAGGGTTTAATTATTCTTTTTTTAAAAAACAGTAAATGTTTTTTAAAAAACTAAATTACTAGCTAGATAACCAGTGAATTCTAGAGAATGTAACTCTATCAGAACCAGTAGTTGAAGAAACACCTTCAAAGCTAGCCTGACCCCATACTACATCTTCTCTAGCTTCAGTTGGGTATATACCCGTACCTGTAGCTTCAGTAGCTTGAGCAGCAGTTCCGTAAGAAACTAGGTTTGTTGATAATAAACCTGAAGCTGCTTCTGTAGAAGCAGTACCAGCACCAACTAGGTTATCTACAAGTTGATCTTGGTAATATAGTGATACAGCACCAGTTTTTCTAGTACCAGCAGTAGCATCAGCTAATGTTACAATAATAGAAGTACCAGTTGCGGCATTATCAGTAGTTGCCTCAGTTGTACCAATAACCCAATCCATAACTGAATTAGTAGCTAAACCTCCTGAAGCAGCAGATACCTGAGATGAACTAGATTTTGTGTTCCAAGTAATTGCCATTACGTCACCATTTCCTCTAGATCCAGAAGTAGATGCTTTTAGAGAAGGCGCAAGAATCGACATAGATGCACCAGCTGACCATGTTGTACCATAAGTCCAAATAGAGTAATTAGCTGAAGCAGCTCCAGTACTATATTTAGAATCCCATGCTATACCTAAAGTTTTAGCTAAAGTTGCAACAGCAGTTGGTCCTTCTAACCAGTTACCACCTAGATCATCTGTAGTTAAAGTAACAGTTACAGATGCATCACCTAGAGTTAAAGTAAATTTATCATATGTTGTAAGTAATGCTGGAGCATATGCTGTATATGAAGCATTTGCTGCTAATGCAGTAGCTGCTGTAGTATTAGTATAGTTCTCACCATTACCTCCATTTGAAGAAGCTACACCTGATTGGAATACAATTGCAGGAGCTGAAGCTTCACCTGAAGCAGCAACATCTAGAGTTAATCCTAAAGTAGCAGCTCTAGAAACAGCAAGTGATGTTTTTAATGCTGCAACGTCAATAGCTGTGTTACCTGTTAAATCTACACTTCCATAAGCTGAACCAGTATGTAAAATAGCTAAATCAGTAGAACCGTTTTCAAAATCAATATCAACAGTCATATCTTGAGTAGCATCAAACATATAAGCAACTTGCCATGCAACAGCATCGTATGCAGTTGCGTTAGTAGTTAATAAAGATGATTTTTCATTTACATAAACAGCACCAACCCAGTTAGTATCAGCACCACCATTAGTAGCAAAAGTTAAAGCATTACCAGAGTTTTGCTCACCTGCATCTTCACTACCATATACACCATCAGTGTCAATTGTGTGAATACTTACTGTATCAAAGTGAACGTTTGCATCAGAGTCTGCATCAGCTTTAATTAGAGCTAGAGCAGCAGCAAATGTTTCCATTTTAGATGAAGTAGTATATGTTCCTTTATCAGAAGCATCATTAGTTCCATCAACAGAATATTGAGTTGTACCATCATCTGTATCCTGAGCTTTAGTAGCAGTCATGTTATTGCCATGAACAGCAATCGCTGGATAATCAGTTGTAGATTGTTCAGCTCCTAAAGAAGTCCATGCAGCAGCGTCAATAGATGCTAATTTAGCATTACCTGTTACAGTAAGATTTCTAATTTTATTAGCACCGATAATTAAAGACGTTAACTCAGCATTTCCAGTTACAGAAATTAAAGCTCTATCATCAGAAGATGTAGATCCATTAAACGCAAGACCAGTTGTTTGGTCAAGTGTTAATGAAGTAATTGCATCGTTACCATCGAAACTTGTAACATCGTTAAATGTAGAACCTGTTACATCAAAGCTTGTTAGGTTATCGTTTTCAGATACTGTTAAGTCATTGAAAGTAGCTTCAATGTCAATAGTTGTTAAATCACTTAATGTATCGAAACTTAAGTTACCATAAAATCCAGTTAATGTAACTGATGTAAGATCAGACATTGACGCAAATGATAAGCCAGGAGTAGTACCAGTATAACCAGTAACTAACTTACCATAACCACCATAAGCTTTGATAGTTGCAGATGCATCAGGGTCATCAAGTTTATCAACATCAAGTACAACAGTTTCTAAATCGTTGGCACCATTTAAAAATCTAAATTGCTGAGCATTACTAATGTTGATGTTTTCAACACCATCATCAATAGATATTAAACCAGCAAAATCTGAAACAGTAGCTGTTTCAATATTTTTAAGTGTTAAAGAACCTGAGTAAGATTTAATCTTAGAAATATTTACTTCTTTAGGACCTGTAATAGATAAAGCTACGTCAGTTGCAGTACCAGTAGCTGATACATCATCTAAACTTGCAATATCAAGTGTAGCTCCTTTTTTAGTAAGAATTGTAAGACCGTAGTCAGAACCAACTCCAGGATAGTTTGCTAAAGATCCTAAGTCAACATTAGTAGCAGATGCAAATGATATAGTATCATCTGTACCACCAGTTTCAAGATTAGTTACTGTAGTTAAAGCACCTAAGTCAACACCTGTAACCTTAGATGTATAAGTAGATACAAGGTTAATAGTTCCAGCCGAAATAAGAGCTTTTGCAGAAACTGGTCCGTTAACAGTTAAAGTTAAATCAGCAACAGATGCTAAGTTATCAAATGTCATTGGAGTAACTGAAGTAGCAGCAGCTGAATATGTATAGTTTCCAGTTACTGTGAAAATTTTATCAATTACAGATTGAAGCTTAGTAGCATCCATAGCTGTAGTTTGAGAAATTGTTACAGTACCATTAACGATATTAATATTATTACCTAATGCAACAGCAGCGTCTAATCCCGCAGCACTTGAAATTGCCAAGTCTTTGTTATAAACATTGCTTGTAGCAAGTAATTCATCAACATCAGCCTCAATAGCGTCTAACTCAGCTTGTAGTGCAGCAACAGCAGTAGCAGTAGCAGCAGTAGCAAGTGAAGCTTGAACAGCGTCTACTTCAGCTTGTAAAGTTGCAAGACTAGCAGATAGACCTGTAAGATCTATACCATTAGCAGCAGCAGTAGCAGCATCAGCAGATGCGCCAGCAGCAGTAGCAGCGGCTTGAGCAGCAGCAACACCAGCAGATAGACCAGAAATTGATCCAGATAGTGAAGACACTTGACCTGATAAAGATGATAAACCGTCAACTTGAGATTTTAAAGCACTAATTTGTGCGTTTAAGTCATCAAATTGATCATCGTAGTTTTGACAACCCACTAAAACTAGTGAGGCAAGCAAAACAGTTAATAATCCTTTTTTCATGTTTTAAAATTTAATTTATATTTAATGTTTGTATTTTATTATGAACGTTCA
>Ga0213861_10000707_pt1 | contig 29563 bp, 21 predicted proteins | sample PICome_4_FD_160110 | JGI IMG/M metagenome (GOLD analysis project Ga0213861, IMG submission 160110) | Coastal seawater microbial communities near Pivers Island, North Carolina, United States - PICO131 | ecosystem: Environmental > Aquatic > Marine > Coastal | place: USA: North Carolina... | reverse complement strand
ATTTAATCAAGCATCTAGCCGAGCCCAAAACTAAACACAATAATTATTAACAATTAAATTAAATCAAAATGAGTAAAGTAAAAAAAATGAAATCAGAAAACTTATCAATTAGTAAAGAACAATTAGAAAAAGTACAAACGCTGCAAGCAGACTTACAAAAGTTTTGTGCGCACATTGGAGGATTAGAGGTTCAAAAAGCAAAAGCTATTTATCAAATAAATATGCTTGAAAAAGAAATGGAGGACTTTAAAAAATCTATTGAAGACGAGTATGGACCTATTAACATTAATTTAACTGACGGTACTTATGAAGTAATACCTACGGATAAAAAAGAGTAGGGTCATGGGTAATATTATAAGAAAGATAAGTATAGGTGCTGACTATAAGAACGAAGCAATGCATTACTCTGTTAAGCAGACAGTTTACGGTGGGCACGAAATTTCTCATATAATATTTGAAGAGTCTGATAATTCTTATAATATATTTATAAAAAAAGAAGACGAGGTAATGCCATGGAAGAAGTTTAATTCTAACATGGCAATATCCGTTGAGTATGACTTGGAGTACTAATGAGAAGTATATACGATTTTATCATAAAGCCAGTAGGCCAAAGATATGATAATACGGTAAAGGTTGGGGAAGTAGACCTAGTAACTAATACTTCTATAGAAAGTTTTAAGCACGTTAATAATATAGCGGAAGTTGTAGAAACTCCCGCGGCATTTGCAACCCCTATAAAAAAAGGGGATCTAATTGTAGTTCATCATAACGTGTTTAGAGTTTTTTATGACATGAAAGGACTCAAAAAAAATAGTAGATCGTTCCTTAAAGATGGACTTTTTATGTGCGCAATAGATCAAATATATTTGTACAAAAATAAAAAGAATTGGAAATCATTTGGAGATAGATGCTTTGTTGCTCCGGTCAAAAATAAAGACCCTTTTAGCAGTGATAAAACAGCTAGTCTTATTGGTATACTAAAAATAGGTAATAAGTCCTTAGAACGTGCTGGAATCAATCCAGGGGACATAATTGGATTTACACCAAATAGCGAATGGGAATTTGTTATAGATAATCAAGTTATGTATTGTATGAAATCAAATGATATTGTTATAAAGTATGAGCTCGATAGAAACGAAGAAGAATATAATAGCAGCTGGGCGAGAAGCAATTAAAGAATTAGTAAAGGTAGCAAAGGAAAAGATCGTTGACTCAGAAGAAGATATATCTGCTGACAGACTTAAAAATGCTGCCGCTACTAAAAAGCTTTGTATATTTGACGCTTTCGAAATATTGAATAAAATTCAAGAGGAAGAACAAATGATTGCTGATTCCGGTAATAAAGCAGATAAACCTACATTTAAAGGGTTTGCAGAGGGGAGATCTAAATAATGGCTTATGAACAAACATTATACAGAGTTGTTAAAGACCACATTAAATCCTCTGTAATTAGTAAAAAAAATCGCTATTCTAAATGGGAATACGGTTATAACAAAGAATACGATGTTGTTGTAATCAGTAAAACTGGAAAGATTGGAGAAATATATGAAATCGGCGGTATAATGATTGCATTACCTAAAGCTGAAGATATAAAAGACTTAGGGGAAAATAAGTGGAAAGCTACTGAATATCCCAAAGTATTAAAAAAAATTAAAAGTGTTCAGGATTGGAATGCTTATCCAAATGGTTTTAAAGAACAATGGCATCCATATATAGATGAAGAATTTGAAAGACGGGAAAAAGGTTTTTGGTTTATTAACAAGAATAAGCCTACTTACATTACTGGTACTCACTACATGTACCTGCAGTGGTCTAAGATTGACGTCGGATTACCAGATTTTAGAGAATCAAATAGATTATTCTATATATTCTGGGAAGCCTGCAAAGCGGATTCAAGATCGTACGGTATTTGTTACCTTAAAAATAGACGTTCTGGATTTTCATTTATGTCATCAGGAGAAACGGTTAATTCAGCCACGATATCTTCAGACTCTAGATTCGGCATATTATCTAAGTCAGGGGCTGATGCTAAAAAAATGTTTACCGATAAAGTTGTACCAATTTCAGTAAACTATCCTTTTTTCTTTAAACCAATACAGGACGGTATGGATCGTCCAAAAACAGAATTAGCTTATAGAGTACCTGCTTCTAAATTTACAAGACGTAAACTAGAAGATAATCAAATGGCTACCGAGCTTGACGGACTAGACACAACTATTGATTGGAAAAACACAGGTGATAATAGTTATGATGGGGAAAAACTAAAATTATTAGTTCACGATGAATCAGGCAAATGGGAAAAACCTACAAATATACTTAACAACTGGCGAGTAACTAAAACTTGTTTAAGATTAGGTAGTAGAATCGTAGGTAAATGTATGATGGGGTCAACATCAAATGCACTAGATAAAGGAGGTAAAAACTTTAAAAAATTATATGATGGCTCGGATGCGTCATTAAGAAATAAAAATGGACAAACTAAAACAGGTTTATACAAACTGTTTATTCCTATGGAATGGAATTATGAGGGTTTTATTGATCAGTACGGTTATCCTGTGTTTGATACTCCAAAAAAAGAAACGTTAGATCCACAAGGAAATTTAATTACAGAAGGTGTAATACAACACTGGGAAAATGAGGTTGATGGATTAAAAGATGATGCTGATGCATTAAACGAATACTATCGGCAGTTTCCAAGAACAGAGCAGCACGCTTTTAGAGATGAAGCTAAACAATCTATTTTTAATTTAACAAAAATTTATCAACAAATAGATTATAACGAAGAATTAAAAAATTCTGCTATGGTTACTCAAGGTAACTTTCAGTGGGAAAACGGAATTAAAGACACTAAAGTAATGTTCTATCCAAATAAAAATGGTAGATTTTTTATTACTTGGGTGCCAGATCAAGAACAACAAAATAACTTAATAATAAAAAATGGTATTAAATATCCTGGCAATGAGCATTTGGGAGCTTTTGGATGTGATAGCTATGACATTAGCGGTGTTGTTGGTGGTGGTGGATCTAACGGATCGCTTCATGGATTAACAAAATTTTCTATAGAAAATGTACCACCTAATCATTTTTTTCTTGAATATATTGCAAGACCTTCAACAGCAGAAATGTTTTTTGAAGATGTGCTTATGGCTATAGTATTTTATGGCATGCCTTTATTAGCAGAAAATAATAAACCTAGATTACTTTATTATTTAAAACGTAGGGGATATAGAGGATTTAGTATTAATAGGCCAGATAAAATATATAACAAATTATCATTAGCAGAAAGAGAAGTAGGAGGAATACCTAATTCAAGTGAAGATATAAAACAAGCTCATGCCTCTGCTATAGAAACGTATATAGAAGATTTTGTGGGAGAAAAAAAAGATGGTTATGGAGATATATATCTTCAAAGAACTTTAGAAGATTGGGCCAAGTTTGATATAAATAATAGAACAAAGCATGATGCTTCTATAAGTTCAGGATTAGCTTTAATGGCATGCAATAAGCATAGATATAGTCCTAAAGGATTAACTAAAATTAAATCATATTCTTTGGGTTTTAAAAAATATAACAACGAGGGATCTACTTCAAAAATAATACAATAAATGAATGTAAGTACAAATACTAATAGCCCATTTCCAGATCAAGTAGTAAGCGATGCTGAGAAAGCTACCTGGGAATACGGACTTCAAGTAAGTAGAGCTATAGAACAAGAGTGGTTTAATTACGGAGGAAGTGGTTCAAATCGTTACGCAACAAATTGGAATAATTTTCATAGTTTACGTTTATATGCTAGAGGAGAACAAAGCGTTCAAAAATATAAAGATGAGCTAGCTATTAATGGGGACTTATCTTATCTTAATTTAGATTGGAAACCGGTTCCTATATTATCTAAGTTTTCTAATATAGTAGCTAATGGCATAACTCAAAAACAATACGATTTAACTTCGTATGCACAAGATCCCGAATCTTTAAAAAAGAGAACAGATTTTGCTGAAGATTTATTATTTGACATGCTCACAAAAAATGAGCAAGCTCAGGCATCTGAAATAATTAATGTTAATTTAAGTAGATCTAATATTTCACCAGATAATTTACCTGAATCTTTAGAAGAAAGAGATCTTCACATGCAGCTTAGCTATAAACAAGCTATTGAAATTGCCGAAGAAGAAGCTGTTAATACTGTTTTAGCTACTAATGAATTTGATTTAACTAAAGCAAGAGTAAATCAGGATTTAGTTAATATAGGTATAGGGATAACAAAAACCTCTTTTAACACAGCAGAGGGCATTGTAGTTGATTATGTTGATCCTGCTTATTGTGTTTGGTCTTACACGGAAGATCCTCATTTTAATGATATATATTATGTAGGAGAAGTTAAATCAATAACTATACCTGAACTTAAAAAGGAATTCCCTAATATATCTAATGAAGAATTAGAAAGAATTCAAAAAATGCCCGGAAATCGAAGTATGATACGGGGATTTGAAAACTATGATTACAATACTGTTCAAATATTATACTTTGAATATAAAACTTATACAGATCAAGTATTTAAAATAAAAAGAACAGATTCTGGTTTAGAAAAAGCTATTGAAAAAACTGATGAGTTTAATCCTCCACCAAATGACAATTTTGAAAGAGTTTCGAGGTCTATAGAGGTATTATATGAAGGAGCTAAAGTTATTGGTACGGATACGATGCTTAAGTGGGAAATGTCAGAAAATATGACAAGACCTCTAGCTGATACAACTCGCGTTGAAATGAGTTATTCTTTATGTGCTCCTAGAATGTATAAAGGAAAAATACAATCATTAATAAGTAAATGTATAGGCTTTGCCGACGTTATTCAATTAACTCATTTAAAAATACAGCAAGTATTATCTAGAATGGTACCCGATGGTATATTTTTAGATATGGATGGATTGGCTGAGGTAGACTTAGGTAATGGAACAAATTATAATCCAGCCGAGGCATTAAACATGTACTTCCAAACTGGTTCTGTTGTAGGTAGATCTCTTACTCAAGATGGAGATATGAATAGAGCTAAGGTGCCAATTCAAGAATTGTCTTCTTCCAGTGGAATAGGAAAGATACAATCTCTTATTACTGCTTATAATTATAATATGCAAATGATTAGAGATGTTACCGGATTAAACGAAGCAAGAGACGGTTCTTTACCATCCGCGGATTCGTTAGTAGGTCTACAAAAAATGGCAGCTAATGCTTCTAATGTAGCAACTAAGCACATACAAGATGCTAGTCTTTTCTTAGCCCTTAGTACTTGCGAAAACATTTCTTTAAAAATAGCGGATGTATTAAATTTTCCTCTTACTAAAAATTCATTAATGAATAGTGTGTCCACTTTTAATGTGGAAACTTTAAGAGAAATGGAAAACTTAAATTTGCATGATTTTGGTATATATTTAGAAATGGAACCTGATGATGAAGAAAAAGCTGAGCTAACTGCTAATATAAGTGCCTCTTTGCAACAAGGTAGTATTGATATAGAAGATGCTATTGATATACGTGAAATTAAAAACCTTAAGTTAGCTAATCAAATGTTAAAACTTAAGCGCAAGAAAAAATTAGAAAGAGAACAAGCTGTAACACAGCAAAACATACAAGCTCAAGCAGAAGCAAATGCTCAAGCTTCTGAAAAAGCCGCAATGGCGGAAGTGCAAAAACAACAAGCTCTTACGTCTGAAAAAGTTGCTATAGAACAAGCTAAGTCCCAATTTGAAATACAAAGAATGGAAAGGGAAGCTCAAATAAAGAAACAACTAATGGCAACAGAGTTTGAATACAATATGCAATTAGCTCAAGCTCAATTAGGCGCTACTAAACAAAAAGAGGCGGAAATAGAAGATAGAAAAGACAAAAGAATAAAAATACAGGGAACTCAACAAAGCGAATTAATACAGCAAAGACAAACGGAAGGAATGCCTAAGAACTTTGAATCACAAGGCAATGACGTAATGGGGGGATTTGATCTGTCTTCGTTTGATCCCAACTAAATAAGTATTTAATAATTATATAATATTATATCATGAATGAACAAACAAAAACGGAAGGATCTTTTAAGATACAATCCAAGCCAAAGCTAACTGATGAGCAGTTTGCCGCAAAAAACAAGGAGCCTTTAATAGACGTTCCAAGTAATGTAACTAGAGTAGTAATTCCTAAAGAAGAAAAAGATGCCGTTCAAGAGTCAAGCCCAGATGGTATGGATGAGAATAAACCAGCCGGAGATGTACAAGAAGTGGCGGAAGGAACACCCGAACCAGTCATTAAAGAAATTACCGAAGAAGAAAAAGTAGAAGAAAAAGTAGAAGTAAAAGCCGAAGAACCGACAGCAGAAACTCAGCCTATTCAAAATGATTTGCCAGAAAATATAAATAAACTGGTAGACTTTATGAAAGAAACAGGGGGTACTATGCAAGATTACATTAGGCTTAGCACTAACTACGAAGATGTTGACAGAGACACTCTCGTAAAAGAATATTATAAAAGTACTAAACCTCATTTGTCGCAAGAAGAAATTGATTTTATGATCGAGGACACTTTCGCATTTGATGAAGATATTGATGAAGAGCGAGACATCAAAAGAAAAAAACTCGCATACAAAGAAGAGGTTTCGAAAGCCCGTAAGTTTTTAGAAGATACTAAAGAAAAATATTATGATGACATCAAGTTGAAGTCACCTAGTCTTTCTGAAGATCAACAAAAGGCATCGGACTTTTTTAATCGATATAAGGAGGACCAGGAAAGAAACTCCCAAAATCATGAGAAGTTTAAAACTCAAACTGAACAATTATTTAATAAAGATTTCGAAGGTTTCGATTTCGATTTAGGAGAAAAAAAGTTTAGATATGGAGTTCAAAATGCTGCTCAAGTGGGGGAAAAACAATCGGACATCGGTAATTTCATAGGGAAGTTCCTTGGAGAAGATGGTACGATTAAAGATACTAAAGGGTATCACAAAGCTTTATACGCAGGAGCAAATGCTGATAAAATAGCAAATCACTTTTACGAACAAGGCAAAGCAGATGCTATTAGAGATGTTGTAAACAAATCTAATAACACATCTACGGAAGCTAGAAAAGCGGCACCTGTTGAAAGTGCTCGTTTCGGTGCATATAAAGTCAAATCAATTTCTGGAGCGGACTCCGCAAAACTAAAAATTAAAAAGTTTAAAAACTAATAGAAATGAGTTTATTACCACAATTTGGGAGTATAATCCCATCACAAACGCAGCAATTGCTTGCGTCAAATTATTTACAATGGAACAACAACGGCGGAGGTGCTGGGGTTCCAGGAAACTTTGCTGACTTTGCTCAGCAGTATTTACCAGAAATCTACGAAGCAGAAGTAGAGCGTTATGGAAACAGAACGTTATCTGGATTTTTAAGAATGGTTGGAGCTGAAATGCCAATGACATCTGATCAGGTTATTTGGTCTGAACAAAACAGATTACACATCTCTTACGCTGGAGTATCTCAAGCTAACGGAGCTGGTACATTATCTGTAATTACTCTTAACCCAGCTGCTACAGCAGGAGTTAGTAACGTAATTTCAGTAAATGATACTGTTGTTGTTTTAGATCCAGCTACTGGGCTAGAGGCTAAAGGTATTGTAACAGTTTCTGTACTTGGTGCGGCTGGAACAATTACTATTCAGCCATTTGCTGGAACAACTTTGACAACTCAAGGTTTTTCTGCAGCTGGATTAAAAGTATTCGTTTACGGATCTGATTATTCTAAAGGAACTACATTGGCAGCAGGTGGTGCAGGTAACTCTGCAGTACGAAATAGTGTAGAGCCTGTATTAACACAGTTTTCTAACTCTCCAATCATTATTAGAGATCAGTACGTTGTATCTGGATCTGATACTGCACAAATCGGATGGGTAAATGTAGCGACTGAAGACGGAACTGACGGGTACTTATGGTATTTGAAAGCTGAATCTGAAACTCGTTTACGTTTTGAAGATTACTTAGAAATGGCAATGGTAGAAGGTGAATTAAATGCATCTGCACTTAACCCATTAACTCAGCCAGGAACACAAGGTTTATTTGCGGCTATTCAAGCTCGAGGAAACGTAGAAACTGGATTTACAGCTGCAAACGGATTAACTGAATTTGATGCAATTCTTAAAAACCTTGATACTCAAGGAGCAATTGAGGAGAACATGTTATTCTTAAACCGTCAAACTGCTTTAGATTTTGATGATATGCTAGCAAGTATTTCTTCAGGAGTTTCAGGTGGTGTTGCTTATGGATTATTTGAAAATTCAGAAGACATGGCACTTAACTTAGGATTCAGCGGATTCCGTAGAGGATCTTATGACTTTTACAAAACAGATTGGAAATACTTAAATGATGCGTCTACTCGTGGAGCTATCAATGGAGTTAATTCAATTGAAGGTGTATTAGTACCTGCTGGAACTTCAACTGTTTACGATCAAGTTTTAGGAACTAACATTCGTCGTCCATTTTTACACGTACGATACAGAGCTTCTCAAACTGATGACCGTAGAATGAAGTCTTGGTTAACAGGATCTGTAGGAGGTGCTAGTAATTCAACTCTTGATGCAATGGAAGTAAACTTCCTATCTGAAAGATGTTTGATTACTCAAGCAGCTAACAACTTTGTATTATTTAGAGGAATCTAATAATTTCAATACTAGGGGTGAGGGCCTTCGGGTCCTCCCTTTATTTTTAACTATTTAATTATATTATATTATGGCAAATAAAAAACCCGCAGCTAAAAAAGCTGCACCACAAGAACCAATTACAGATGGACTACCAGAAGTAGTTGCTACAAAACCAGTTGTAGAAACACCAAAAAAATCAACAAAACCTAAATGGGAAATTAAAGACAGGCTGTATTACTTAATAGGTAGACACACTCCTCTTACATTAACTATTCCAGGAAAGCATACTAGAAAGCATGCATTGTTGTATTTTGATGAAGAAACTGGAATACAAAAAGAAATTAGATATGCTACTAATCATGATTCGCCTTTTAAAAGTGAACAGGATGGTGAAGCTACATTAGGACATATCATGTTTAGAGATGGGGATTTAAGAGTTCCTAAAACACAACAAAATTTACAAAAACTTCTTTCATTGTATCATCCGTTAAAAGGCAGAATTTACGAGGAATATGATCCCGTTGAAGAAGCTTACGATGATTTAGAATTACTTGATCTGCAAACTGATGCAGCAGTATTCGCTAGAGATATGGATATTGACGATGCCGAGGCTATACTAAGAGTTGAAATGGGTAATGCAGTAAACAATTTATCTTCTAAAGAAATTAAAAGAGATTTAAGATTGTTTGCAAATAACAACCCTGAATTATTTTTAGAATTAGCTCAAGATGAGAATGTAGGTCTTAGAAATGTAGCAATAAAAGCTACGGAAGCAAATATAATTACTTTGTCTCAGGACCAAAGAACTTTTTCTTGGACATCTAATGGCAGAAAATTAATGTCTGTACCTTTTGATGAAAACCCATACTCAGCTATGGCAGCTTATTTTAAGACTGACGAAGGAGTTGAAGTATATAGATCTATAGAAAAGAAATTTAATTAGTAGTTTTTTTTAAAAACACGTGATTATATTATAGATGGTGAATTATTATTAGCCGGTTTCTTAAGTGAGGCCGGTTAATATTTATAACAAAAGAAATAAAATGGCAGTAAACGTAGATATAGTTTATAAAACGGTGTTACTTATTCTTAATAAAGAACAGAGAGGTAACTTATCACCAGATGAATTTAATAAAGTTGCAACGCAAGTTCAGCTTGAAATATTTGAAAGTTACTTTGATACATTAAATCTACAACTTCGTAGACCAGATAATGACACGGAATATGGTGACCGGATTAAAAATGTTGATCAAGCCATTTCTATATTTAAAGAATACGGAACAGCTACTTATGTTGCTCCAGATAAATGTTTTACATTGCCTACCACATCAGGGGCCAGTGTAGCTACACAAAATTTTACAGGAAACGGTACAACTATATCATTTCCTTTTACATCAATAACGTCTTCTCAATTAGCAAGTAGTGTAATATCCGTTACTATTAATGGTGTTATTACAACTGCTTTTACTATTAGTGGAGCTAACATAATATTTAATACTATTCCAGCTAATTTAGCCGCTATAGTTGTTACGGCAACCCCAGAGGACTTTTATAAGCTTGGTACAGTAATATATAAAGATACTACAGAAGCTCAATTAGTGCAGCGAAACGAGCTTTTATATATAAACACTACGCCTTTAGTAGCTCCTACTACTACATATCCTATATATTTATATGAAAATCATAAATTATATTTATATCCGCAAACTATTACATCGGATATAACAGTAAGTTATTTAAGAAAACCTTTAGATGTTATTTGGAATTTCACAATACCTTCTGGGCAAAATTATTACCAATGGGACCCAACTAATTCTGTTGATTTTGAATTATCAAAAACAGAGCAAACTAATATTATATTAAAAATATTACTTTATTCTGGTGTTGTTATAAGAGATCCTCAAATAATTAGTGTAGCTGCTCAACAAGTTCAACAAGAAGTACAACGCTCAACACTATAAGATATGCCTAAACCAAATGGAGGTTTAATAACCGAAACTAATGCCCAGTATTATGCTGGAGCTCAAAAATTTATATCTGACGGCACTGGAATATTTACAACTACATTTAATACAAATTTAGCATTTGCTTCTTCCGACCCAGCTTCCGTTAATTATACTTTAAATAATTTTGTTCTTTACACTAGTGCAACTAATATGCCAGGATCTTATACCCGGTATGTATTGCCTTTTACGGTTATAGAAAATACGATAACTATAGCAGCGCCTCCAGTAGCAGGTGTTTATGTAGTAGTGCAGCTAAAATCAATGGACGGCGGAAGTTATGGTAATAACGAAGCTATAGGTACAGCTGTACAAGAAAATTACGGTGAATATGGATATACTTCTTTAAACGACATAATTAATGGTTTTATAGCTACTTATGTAGGCGAACATAAATTAATACCAGATGTTAAAAGAACTGATGTCATATTTCATGCTAAAAGAGGATTACAAGAATTTAGCTATGATACTTTAAAAAGTATAAAATCTCAAGAGTTAACTATCCCCGCTAGCTTAAGTGTTATAATTCCTCAGGACTATGTTAATTACGTTGCATTAAGTTATATTGATTCTCAAGGAACCAAGCATCCTATTTATCCCGCTAATAATTTAACTATAGCTCCTTATGAAGTTCCATTACAAGATGAGCCTCAAGGAGACCCAGTTCAAGATAACTTTGGGGATAACTTAGAAGGATCTTCTCAAACATTAGAACGATGGGGAGATGCTAATGATAATTTACTTAACGGTAATATTACTGTAGAAGACTATTGGTCTTATGCCGGGTGGCTTACAGGCAACCCTTTTTATGGGCAAAGATACGGAAACAATCCTCAATATACTCAAAGAAACGGTTGGTTTAATATGAATGAAAGAGATGGTACAATAGCCTTTTCTTCTAATTTAATTGATCGATTAATAGTACTTGAATATATTTCAGACGGGTTAGCTTATGAATTAGATGCAAGAATACCTAAAATGGCGGAGGATGCTTTATATGCACATATATTATATTCTATATTAGCATCTAGAATTAATCAGCCTGAGTACATAGTGCAAAGATTAAAAAGAGATAGATCAGCTAAACTAAGAAATGCAAAAATAAGATTATCAAATATTAAACTTGAAGAAATAGTTCAAGTAATGCGAGGCAAATCTAAATGGATTAAATCATAATTAAATGGCTCAACAAATAAAAAACACATTTCTAAAGTCTAAGATGAATAAAGATCTTGACGATAGAATATTGCCTAACGGCGAATATAGAGATGCTCGGAATATATCTGTTGGTAGATCCGAAGACGACGATGTTGGTGCCTTAGAAAATATTATAGGTAATGCATTAATAAGCACCACAAATATAGGGACCGGTTTCACTATTATAGGAATTAAACAAAACAATGCTACTGATCAGTTGTTTGTTTTTTTAACAGACTATACAGATCCTGACCCATCCAATCCAACAGATGCTCCCGCGGGAACAAATCATTATATATACGTTTATAATAATATTACTCAAGAATACAGAGCTTTAGTTAGAGGAGAATTTTTAAATTTTTCTACTACTAATCGTATAATAGGAATAAATTTAATTGAAAATTTATTATTTTGGACTGATAATAGAAATCAGCCTAGAAAAATTAACATTAATTTAGCTACTACAGCGGAATAATATAATAAAATTATGGGAGGTCAAGCAGCCGAAGATTATTACACGCAGGAACACCAAATATCTGTAGCCAAATATAGCCCTTATCAAGCAATAAAATTATACAATAGAATAAACTTGGTAACAACAGGCGGTGGAACCATATACTTTAGTTTAGCAGGGGATGTTGAAGCTTCTATAACTCCTTTTGTCGGGGCTACTGTAGTTTCTGCTGAGCAAACTCCTAGTATAACAGGCTTAGATCATATAAAAGTTACTGGAGTTCAATATGTTAGTGCATTTAATGAAACAAGAGTAAACGTCTCCCCATCTTTTTCCGCAGCGCTAATTGCTAATACTTATGTTTCTTTAATTATGTCTACAATGACAAACAAAACAGGCGACGACACATGGCCTGGAGATCCAGATTATTTGGAAGATAAGTTTGTTAGATTTAGTTATAGATTTAAGTACGACGACAATGAATATTCTTTAATGGCTCCATTTACTCAAATTGCGTACATTCCTAAGCAAGATGGATATTTTTTAAATGGAGATGAAGATGCAGCTTATCAATCTACCATTGTTTCTTTTATGGAAAATCAAGTTCAGAATATAGGGTTAGTTATTCCATTGCCTACTAGTGCGAGTAGAATAGCTAATGATTACAAAATAAAAGAAGTAGAAATACTATTTAGAGAAAGTGATGCTGTAGCCGTTAAAGTTTTAGAAAGTATTTCAGCAGGAACAATAGCCGGGTCTAGCGGAATTAATAATTATTATACTTATGATTATCAATCTCGTAAACCTTATAAAACTCTGCCCGAAGCACAAACCGTTAGGGTTTATGACAAAGTTCCTATAAGAGCATTTACTCAAGAAAGCTCAGGAAACAGAATAATTTATGGTAATTATAGGGATCAACACACTCCGCCTGCAAATATAAATTATAACTGTAGAATATCTAAAAAAAGTAGCACAGGAAAATACAATAATTGGATTGAGTACCCTAACCATTCCGTAAAAAGAAATAGAAATTATCAAGTAGGATTTATATTAGCCGATAAATTTGGTAGACAATCACCTGTAATATTATCCTCTGTGGATAAAGGAATAATTAGTGATGGTCAATTTTACTTTGGTTCTACAATATATAGTCCTTATGATATTTCTTCCCCTGATACTACTGTTAAAGACTGGTTTGGAGACGCTATAATGGTGTTAGTGAATTCAGAAATAAGTTCTACAAAAAATTTAGCGCTAGGGACTCCTGGGCTTTATGCGGTAAAACAAGATGCTGGTTCAGGAAACGGAGAAGGCTATGCAGTAGCTTTGTCTGGTAATAATATAGTTAACAATATATACAATTTTAGGCTTAATGTTACTCCTCCAAATAATAACAATAATAATATACCTAGAGTGGGGGATTATCTTAGAGGGGCTTATCAAGACTTCGTTAAAGTTTTAACAGTAACAGAAACTAATCCTGTCCAAAATCAATGGCAGGCTACTACAGATGGACAAGTCAGCGATGTTTATTTAAGACAAGATGATCTTCCTGCTGGACAGCCTGATTTAAAATTTGCTTATACTATAAATGATTTAGGCTGGTATAGTTATAAAATAGTTGTAAAACAAACGCAGCAAGAATATTATAATGTATACCTACCTGGAATACTTAATGGTTATCCAGGGCAATCTGGGGCGCTTAATGGGCCTCAACACCCACCTGAGCCTGGAGGAATTGACAATGGAATATTTCCCGATGATGAAACTAACAAAACAGCATTTACTGTTTTATTTAATGACAATATAAATAAAATTCCTAGAGATTTAGCAGAAGTTGGGCCCGATCAAAAGCAATACAGAAGTTCAGTTACCTTATTTGGTAGAGTAACCAATATAATGACAGTGGGTACTTATGACGCAGTAACAGGCATTTCAGGGTCGTCTACATTTAATAAGCAATATTATGCTAGAATAGATTCTGAAGGTAAAACTGCAATTTCTCATACATCAACAGCTATAGCTAGAGCCAAGGAAGTTAATATGGGGTATGCGGATTTGTCCACAGATAATGATCAATTGTACGATCCTTTAAAAGCATTTAATACGGGAGCCGTTAATGGCAATTTAGTTTTTTATCAAATAGATACAAACCCTTTAATATGTAGGATATCTACGGTAAATAAATCTATAGGGGCTACTGATTTAAACTTTGTTTTAGAACGACAAACTTCAGGAGGTATCACTTACGATGCCGACAACCTTAATAACCCTTTAGATACATCTAACATGCTACCCTACTTAGCAATATATGAAACAGCTCCGGTAGAATCATTATTAGATATTTATTGGGAAACCACAAGTGAAGGATTAATTGTTGATTTAAACGCGGATGTTCTTAGTGGAACGGGGGGTGCTACATCTTTTATAAATTTAACATGGGATTTTACCGAACAAACTATACAAAATACTTTTGTAACTGGTTACTTTGAACCTGTAAATTCCTCAGGAGAGGTTTTTGCAGTAGCTACAACTGCAGAATTAATAGCTACAACAAATGGAGACGGAGAAACAGTAACTGGCTTATTTGATCTTCGGCCAGGCTCAGGTAGTTTTGCAGGCCAATTTAGAATAAGATACATAGGGGCTAGCCCATTGGTATTTATAGATTCTAGTAGAATAACAGACGTTTATTCTTTTTCAGTAAAAATAACGACTGCTGATGGAGATATTAGTACTATTCCTATTCCAGGAGTAGTGGGCGGTTTTGGAGCTTTAAAAAATTTAAACCCTACAATAGCAGCTGGAATTCCTGCCATATCTACATCTAGAGAAACTAGAGTAATAATACCTGGTTATAGTGATACCGGAAGTCCTTGGCCTGCTGCTAATCCTCAAAATGGAACAGGAGCCACTAATAATACATTACAATTACAATATACAATACAAAATCCTCAGGATCTACCAGATAATTGGGAAATGAATTCGGCTACCGGTGAACTCACTCAAGCAATACCAGGGGATATAATAGATGGAGTTACTTTTGGAGGAAATACTTCTGCTCTTTATAATATCACAATACGTGTAACAGATGCAAACGGAGACTCTTCTTTGCCTAGTAATGATCCTTATGGAACTTTGTATGTTGAGTTTACTACTCCTATAACTCTTGGGTACGCAGTGGTTAACGAAGAAGCGCTCAGCGAAACTTGTGTGGTTGCACCAACTTTTGGAATTTCCCCAGAATATATATACACTACTAATCCGTTTACTAATATTCCACAAACTATAACGGGTTTATGGTATATATCCGCCGGGATTTCTCCAACTGACTTTTACTTAAATATTACAAATGATAATTCTGTTTTTGATGCTATCATTCCGCCTAATAATGAGTGGAATAGAATTGGAACAGACTGTCATAAATCAGGAGTTGTAGCTATAACTGCAAACCTTAGGCAAGAAAACGAACCAAGTCAAGGCTTAAATCAGTCTAATATTGCGGTAAAAGATATACAATATTACTATAGATACGTTTTTGCTGATGAAAGCACTTCTGAGTGGGAACTAATTCCAAGAACTGTAGAATATAATAAGTCAGTAGTTCAAACGCCTAGATGGAATGCTCCTCAATATCTTCTACCAAACGGACCAACCGGATCTCAGAGTTCTTGGGCTACTTTGTCTAATGAACAAATTGGTGGACAAGAAACACATAAAAGTGTTCAAACCTTAAGATGTTTTGATTACTTGGCAGTAACGGAAAACAGTAATGCTGTAGGAATCGAATATGTTTTTATAATTAAGGAGTTTAAACAAACAACAGGAGATACAACTTCGTATCCAGGCATAGGGTGGATTAACTGTGCTGATTTACATTATCCAAAATGTGTTCCATGGCAAGGTGTTAATATAGCGCCTGATCAAACATGGGGTGATAATAATGAGTATCAATATTTTAGGTCTGCTCCTGGAAGCGATAGCGTAAATGAGGAGCCTATGACAACGAATGTTTTGTATGCTGAAACTCCTTATGCAGAATATGTTAATCAATTTTTTACAGATACCCAAATGCAAGTTCCTTATGTACCCCCTGCAGAAACCCCTTATATAGGAGTTCAGCTTAATCGTGCATACGTAGATTTACCAGTAGCACCTAGTAATCTTACCGATTGGAAAGGAGTAGATTTATTAGAAGCAACATTTTCATTAGAGTTAGACCAATCTGGGGTTAGGGTGACCAATCCAATACAGGCACGCGTTAATACAGGGGCTACTTTTATAAATTATCAAGGTGCTGAACCAACTGGAGCACAAGAATCCGGATTTAATAGAATAAAAACACCTGTATAAAATGGCAGCAAATATAGAACTTAAATATTTCAACACGTTCTGGTTAAAGAAAATGAAAAACATAACCAAGGTGTTACCAGGCGCTCAAGAAAACCCAACAACACCTTTAGCCGTACAAGGAGTAACCGGTGCTGGAATTCAAGTACAATCAAATACTTTATTAATACCTGATAATGTAATAAACGTAGGGCAAAAAGTTACTATAAGTTATATTAATTTAGGAACACCTGTTGTTTTTAATAGCTATATAACAGAGATTGTTTCTGCTACAGTTTTTAAAACAAAAGATACTTTGCAATCTTTGCCCCCCACAGGAACCCCTATTGTTTTTGGAAAGATTATAAATTTTGATCAGATACCTCAAGCTTATAGTCTTGTAGAAGAAAGCGATTGGTTAATAGAAGAATCTAGAATAAAAGGGGGCTACAATAATACTTCTGTAGACTTTGGAGTAAAGGCTTATATAGTAGAAGATGAACCAAAACAATCACACAAATTTAGCGGGCTTATATACTCCGGTATATTTAATTCTAGAACAGGTATAAACCAAACTAACCAATTTAGTGTAGGAGAAGATATAACCAGAACCATAGACCCATCTAGGGGCTCTATACAAAAATTGTATGCAGAAGATACCAACCTTATTGTATTTCAAGAAAATAAAGTAAGTAAATCTTTAATTGATAAAGATGCTATATTTTCAGCAGAAGGAAATGCTAGTGTTACCAGTCGTAATTTAGTTATAGGTCAAAACGTAGCATTTGCAGGAGAGTATGGTATTAGTACAGACCCGGAATCATTTGCTGTTAATGGCTATAGAAAATATTTTACAGACAAAGATCAAAATGTAGTTTGTAGATTATCTATGGACGGAATAACAGTAATATCAAACTATGGTATGACTGATTATTTTAGAGATAAATTGTCTACCGCTATAACAGGAGGAATTAAAGGAGGTTGGGATGCTCACAATAAGCAATATGTGCTGTCGGTTACATCGGAAATTTCAAATAAAGAAGGATCAACAGTTGAAAATAACACCTTAACATTTGACGATACTGTAAAAGGCTGGACTAGCTTTTTTGACTACAATCCTAATCAATTAATAAGCTTGAATAATGATTATTTTACAACCAATTTAGGCAAAATATATAAGCATTATACATTTGCTCCTAATACTAACGAGCGGGCTGTGTTTTATGGGATTAGCTATAATTCCAATGTAACTTTTGTGTTTAATGGAGCTCCGTCAACCGTTAAAAACTTCCAAACAATAAATTATGAAGGAAGCACAGGCTGGCAAATGACAAGGTTTATTACTAATACTGATACGGCTTTACCAATTACCCAAGCAGCATTTGCCTCTACATTAACAGAAATGCAAAATTCTTTATTAATAAATAATTTTAAACTTAAAGAAGATAAATATTATGCAGATCTTGTTAATAGTACTCCTTCTCAAAATGGGGAAGTTGTTTTTGGGCGATCTTCTTCTGGATTAAAAGGATTTTTTGGAGAAGTAAAAATGGAAATAAATAATCAAAATACAGGCAAAAAAGAATTATTTGCAGTAAGCACAACTTTTGTGCAATCATCTTAAATTAAATTAAATGAACAATGAATTATCAATTAATTTTATAAAACAATTAGAAGTATTACAAAATGCACTTATAGAAAGTAATGAAGAAGGAATATATGGAGATGGTAAAAATTTAGTTAACAATGAAGAATTTCCAATAACTAATAATTTTACCGACGGATTGTATATGCGTCAAATGAAAATGAAAGCTGATACTATGGTTATAAGTGCTTTGCACCATACTAATCATTTTTGGTTTTTATTATCTGGAAAAGTAATAGTACAGGCCGACAATGAAACTGTAGAGCATATAGCTCCTTGTTGGTCGTACTCTTTAAAAGGAACTAAAAGATTAATTAAGTGTGTAGAAGATTGTGTTTGGATAAACATAATAGCAAATCCTACAGACACAAGAAACATGGAAGAAGTAGAAAACAATTTTTTTTCAATAACTATGGAAGAATATAATAAAAAAGAAAAATTATGGGAGGAATAGCGTTAGCAGCGGCTGGTATAGGAGCGGCAACTCAAATTATTGGTGGAATATTTGGCAATAAAAAAGCTAAAAGACAAGCAGCAGCGGCTGAAGAGGAAAAGAAAAAAATGAATAGAGCAATAACTTTATTTGAAAATAACAGGCAAGATGTTATAAATCCTTATTCTGATGTTAAATCTTTAGCTGGTTTTGCTAAAGATCTTAGTGGAGAATTGTCAAACCCTTACGCGGATTTAGGTGTGGCTACAAGCGCTGCAGAAATACAAATGGAACAAACTGATTTAGCTTTAGCTGCAACACTAGATACTCTACAGGCTACCGGAGCAAGTGCTGGTGGTGCTACCGCTTTAGCTAATGCTGCCGCAAGAAGTAAAAAAGATGTTTCTGCTAATATAGAGCAACAAGAAGCTCAAAATGAAAAGTTAGCCGCCCAAGGTGAAGCTGATTTACAAGCTAAACAAATGGCTGAAAAAGCAAGAATACAAGGAATACAAATATCCGAAGGAGGTAGAGCTCAGATGGCACAGGCACAAGGCAAAGCTTTTGAATTTCAAGCTCAAGAAGGAAGAGATCAAGCTAAGCTTGACAGAATGGCCGCAGGTCTTACGCAGGCTAGCGCAAATCAAGCTCAAGCAAATCAAGCTGGTGCTGCATCAACAGCTGGAATGATATCGGGTATTGGTAATATAGCAAGTTCGGTAATAAGCAATCCAGACAGTTTTACTTAAAATTTAAAAAATATAAAATGAGTTATAGAAATCCACAAATAATACAAGACAGATCCGGCGAGATTTTAGCTAAAGGCTTTGAGAACTTTGGAGCTTCAATAGCCCAAGGCATAAATGCATTAGGTGCTCAAAGAAGAAAAGAGCGTGAAAAAAGAGATGCTGAAAATAAGCTATTAGGCGAAAAAATGATTGAGCTAGGTAATCTAAAAGCTCAAGATTCTGCTGCATTTAATAAAGGAATAAAAGGATTATCAAAGTCAATGCGTGAGCAAATGACAATAGCAAATAATATTAATTTAGACAGAATATATGAAATTAAAAAGGCACAACTTTATGGGGATGCTAACCCCGAACTTTCTGAAGAATTAGCTGTTTTACTAGGAAAAACTAACACTTATAATGGTTTAGCTGAATCAATGTTAGGTAGTATACCTATTCTAGGCGAAATGGTGGATAATTGGCCTAAAGCTGGACGTACCGAATTTTTTACGGAAGGAAAAGATGGAACTACTGCAGAATCACAAGCTTTTGTAATGGGTATAGGCGGAGCTGAAGGATATGAGGCAGGTATGAACTATAAAGAGGATGGGCAGCTAGTTGCGTGGGCTAAAGATGATCAAGGTAATTATTATGAAATAAATGCAGAAGATTTTCCTGGTAGATCTAATGGATTTACTGTTACAGCTCCTGATGCTGTAGGAGATCAAATTGCCTCTCAAGATAAATTAATTTATGATGAAAGCGGAAAAAAGTTTTTAACGACTCTTACAGACGGCCAAGAAAACGAATACGTACTTGAGCCTGGAGTCAATGATAAAGGTAAAAAAGTTTCTTATAACAAACAGTATCTTAATAGCAAAGTAATAAAAGGATCGGTTAGCGAGCTTGCTGCAAGTAATGTAATAGCTTTGCGAAACGAAAATGATAATAAGCAAGTACAACAACATTTATTAGATAAATTTAATATAGATCTTACTGCTGACGAATTTAGAGCTTTAAGTGATAATGAACAACAAGAAGCAGTAAACAAACCTACAGAAGCTTTATTTTTTGATGGAACCGAAATTACAAAAGAAGTAGACGAAAACGGAGAGCCTACTGGAAGATTTTATAGAGAAGAAAACAGAGAAGAATTTAAGCCGCCCGCAGGGTCAAAAGATGATAAAAGCGGGTATAAATTTGCAGCTCAATATACAGATGATCAAATAAATAAAATGGTAAATAGCATGGTTAGCGCAGTTGAAAATGCTGAAACTGTTAATGTTACAGATTTATTAAATATTTCTTCTGGCATGGAAGCACTATCCGGCTCAAAATACAATGTAGATGTAACATCTGAGGGTAATAATATAACCATAACAGAATCCTTACCGGGCGATAATGTAGACAAAACAGATATATATGATATAAGTAATGCTAGCTCCCTTACTAACTTAATATTAAGAACTCAAGGTTACGGTAGTAAAAATAGAGTAAAAGCTAGAAAAATAGCTAATGCAATAATTAATAAACAATAAAACAATTAAATTAAAAACATGGTTAAGTACTTAATAAACGGAATACTAAACGAGTTTGAGTCGCAAGAAGAAGCAAACGAATATTTAGCTACACTAAGCTCAGAAGATACTGTAGAACTAGTACAGGATCCAAAAACAGAGGAAGCTACTATTGCTGAAGAACAAAATAGTATTATAGGAAAACCGGGTTTTCTCCCAGATGCTGCAAAGAGTGCGGATGTAGTATCGGAAATACCACCAGCACAAGATACGGAATTAATATCGGAAGATGGTTTTTCGGGATTACGATACATTAAGTTTAAAAGCGGCACTACCGTATACGAGGATAAATATTTAGAACAATATGCAGGCACAGGAAATTATCCTGAATCTTTTGATGAATATGCTAAAAAGTTTGGAACAGAAGCTCAGACTTTGCCTAAAGATGCTACCACACAAGGGGGCGAATTAGATCAGATAGTTATATCAAACTTTAAAGATAAAGAAAAGCCTGGTAGAGAAATAGTTAATGCGGATGTTTGGGAAGAAACCTTTAATGGTTATGGAGACACTGCAATTAGAGCTTTAGAAACGCAATTCAAAAGCTTAGATGAATATACTGTAGATTCAGGTAATCGTGGGGGCAAGTATGACAACCCTAAGTTCAGTACTATAGTAACACATATTAATCCAGAAACAAAAGAAAAAACAACTTTTGAATTAGAAACGTTATCAGATAGATCAGGGACTACTAAAAAATCTAAAGGAAAAGGAAAAGAATTTGCGGATTTTATAGCTAATACTATGAACCTTCAAGATGCTGCTACTTTAAGGGTTAAAGCAGAAAATTTTGCTGAGTCTCCTTTAATAAAAGAATTCCAAGTCACAAATAAAGAAGCTGAAAAATCTTTAGGTACATTAGAAAGTATGTTTGCTCCTAAAACAGAAACAATAAGAAAAGGTAAAGGTGAAACTATGGAATTAATTGTTCAGCCTTACGAGAAAGAAATAAAAGAAACTACAGAAAAGCTTCTTCTTAAAAATTCCTTTAAGTCTTACCAAGACGCTGAAGACCAAGCTAAAGCTGACATCTATGCAAAAATGGTTGCGGCTGAGCGCTTAAATTTAATAGGGCAAAAAAGAGAAACGTTTTTATCTCAATATCCACAGCTTAGAGATGAGTTTACTGTTTTTCAAAATTTAAAAAACAGCAAATTAGTTACTGATTTTCAAGACAATACCTTGCTAACTGAATCTTTAGAAATTGATTTAGATAGCATGGCCAAAGATCTTAATAAACTAAATTCTTTTAAAGAAGATCCCAGCAAACCTATTATTATAGATGGTATACAATGGGGAGAAGTGGGGGAAGAAACTATTGGTACTTGGAACGATATACCTATAACTCAAGCTAATTATGATCAGCTAAAGAGCATGCAGGTTAATTACAATGCTACGTATAAAACTTATAGCGATACGGTAGCTAATAATGCAACTATAGCAGATAAAATGCCCGAAGCCTTGGCTATATCTAGAGCTAATGCACTTAACTATAGTCTTGCTGAAAAAGCATTTAGTACTTTTGGTTGGGGTGTTTCAGATATAATTACGGGAACGGGATATGCAGTTACTGCACTAGGTACTGGTGTTGCATCTATAATTGGAGGGGCTGCAGCAGCAGCTAATATGGGCGAAGCCGCTCCTTCTGTTGCGGACATATACGATACTTCTATGAAAAGTGTTGACGCTATAGCTAACAGATATTCAAAAGCTAAAGATGTAAGTAAAAGAGGTTACGTTAGAGATGTTAGTGTAGATGAGGGATTTAGCTCTCCTGAAAATTTTGGTAAGTTCTTTTTACAAGAGGTTTCCGCTCAAGCGCCCGTTATTATGGCTATGATGGCAACTGGTGGTTACGGTGCTTTAACCGTTGGGGTGTATACGGGCGGGCAAGCTGGTATGGAAATGGCTTTTAAAGACGCATTAATGGGTAGAGATACCAAAAGAGTAAATCAATTTTTAACTATGGCCGGAATAGGATTAGCTAATGCCATACCTACACAATTGACTACTATTCCTATATTAAGAAAAGCAAAAAAACAATTTTTTTCGAGCGAAAAGTTTGGTGTAGATGGGGCTCAGCAATATGCTTTAGGGGTTAAAGACTTTGTAAAGTCACAATATAAAGACGTAGTAAACGATGTGCTATTAGAAAACGTAGGAGAAATTGCAACTAACTTTGCTGAAAACGCTATTTATGGTAATGATCCTTTAGAAAACATAAAGCATGTAGCCGTTTCTAGTACTGGATTTAGTTTTGTATTTTCTGGTTTACCTTTTTTTAAGGGCATTAACGCTAGAGCTTTTGCTAATAATTCTGAAATAGAAACTTTAAGTAAAAATGCTGATGCTATTTTAGCTGCTAAGAAAAGCTTGTCTAATCATCAGTCACAAATGAAAGGATTGACGGGAGATGTGCTTCTTAATGCTAAGGTCGCAGAAAAAACTTTAAAACAATCATTAAATGAAGCTATAAAACAAGCTAATGATGCAGCTGTTGAAATTTTACAAAAACCTTTAAACGGAATAACACAAAGAGGATCAGAAAGTTTTGCAAAATTACAAACAATAGCTTCTACATTAAAAAGAGAAATTGCTATTTTATCTAATACCAAAGGCGTTGATCAAAGTATAATAAACGATAAAATACAAAAATTTGCATCAGTTAAAGCAGCACAAGAATTATATATAGGTTCTGGATTTAGAAATGAATTTGCTCTTATGGAAGTGTCTAACCCTATAACTTATAATAATTACATAAAAAAAGCTAGAGCTAAACTTGAGAGAGAAAACTCTGGCAAAATATATTCTACAAAAAATAACGAAGTAGTATTAGAAGCTACTAAACAATACAATATAGATCAGTCTTGGAAAAGAGTTAAGCAGAATAAAAAAATAAACCCAAACCTTCAAGTTTTTGGAACCAAAGAAGAGGCTATGGACTACATGGACGAAAGACCTGACTTGACTGAATCCACAAAAGAAGAAGTTATAACTTCTATAGAAAGGGGAAATGCTGGGGCAAGTGTAACAACTCAAGACGGAAGTACTGTTCCTTATGTTGTTATTGAAGCTGAAGCTGAAAATAACAAACAATTTGTACAGGAACACGAAATTGCGCATGGAACCGTAGGTTTAATTTTTGAAGGAGGTAAAGGGCGTCAATTATATGAGCTAGGCTACCAAATAAGAGAATGGCTAAAAGTAAATAATTCTTCTCTTTCGGCTAGAATGGAAGATGCAATGCAAAATTATGAAAATGACCCCAACTACAATTTAGTGGGTGTATCTGAAGAAGCCTTCATGGAATTTTTAGAAATGGTAAATGAAAAACGTATTGACTTAACATCGTCAAATAATTTGCCATTAAATGGTATGATGGCCCAAATGGTCCAAGATGCAGTTGGTAAAGATGTTTATGATTATGATTTTAGAGGAACAGATGATTTTGCTGCTTTTGCTATTAAATTAGCTAAAGGAATAAAAGATGGGTCTATAGATATAGCTAAAGCTAAAGAAACTATAGAGAAAATAGATATTTCTAAGGTTGACCAAAGAATTGTGAATAAACTAAAAGGCGTTAAAGAATCTATGAAAAATGCTTCGCCTGAAATGAGATCATTACTGATGCAACAGGAAGAAATTTATATGCAAGATGGCACTATAGATCCTGGTACACAGATGATTAATGAAGCAAATATCCAAGATAAAATTGATGAGCTAAGAAAGATTGAGCGGGCAAAAGAACCTGAAACTTCTAAGAAAAAAGTTGAGAAAAGAAAAAAAGAACCTAAGGCTTCTTTAAAATTAACAGTAGAAGAGGCTACTGACAGATACAACGATGCTTTAGACGCCTACAACAATGATCCTGACAACCCCGCTTTAGAGACCAGAGTTGGAAAAGCTTTAGAAATTTTGGATGAAGCCGAGGCTAGAGCTCAGTCAGGCGGAGAAATTAAACCCGTTTCTGACTTACCCAAAATAAAAAGAGAAAAAAAGGATAAATCTACTAGAAGATATTCATTAGAGACTAAAGAAAAAGCCCCTATTGAAATTAAAGTTGCTAAAGCAAAAAAGCTTGTTGACGAGAGCAAGGCTAGAGATAAAAAACTTAAACAAGAAGCTTTAGACAAAATACCTAAAGATGAAAAAAAATTATCTAGAACTAAACAAGCTGAAGCAAAAGCTAAAATAGAGGCAAACCCGCCTAGATCTCCTAAACCTGTTGAATTAATAAGACTAGAAAAAGAAATAGCGGAAGATTTAAAAATTCCCTTGGGAAAGGCTAATACTATATTCACTAAGTTATTTTATGATAAAATACCCGCTGAAGCTAAAGAGGCTATAAGCAGAGACTTTTTTAAAGCATCAATGGAATCGGATATGCTAACTATGGTTATTAACGAGTTTAAACCTAAAACAGTTAATAGAGAAGGCGAAACTATAACAAATGATTTAGAAGATATAATATTTCAAAGAGGAGGTCTTCGTGTAAGAAATTTAGCAAAAAGATTAGGTGTTGAGCAAGATGGTATAACTAAAGGGGAAGATGCTTTAGTTAATATGGCAACTGAAGATACTGACGTCAAAGTTAATGGAAAAACTATAATTGATCCTTTAGGTAAAGTTAAAATATCCTCTATATTAGCTAGTGATACTAGATATGAGCAAGCAATGGAGGCAGCAATTAAATTTTGGGAAGAAAATGAAGGTAATTCTCCTTTGGAAAACTTTAAAAAATTACCCGGATTTACAGCTGAAGTAATGGGCGAAATGTTTGGTCTTCCCGCGGCAATATTTGACAAAAGAATATCTCGGTCTCCTAATTTAAACGCACAACAATATCCTAGAGCTTTTGAACAAATAACTAAAGAATACGGTGTTTTTAAAGTTTTTGAAGATGGTAAAATGAAAGAAGTTAGAAAAGACGATTCAAACGGCGATGCAGAAGCTTACGAAAAAGAATTAACCGATAAAGGAATTAAATTTGAAAGGGTAGCTAACCAAAGTATTTTAAGAACATTTTTTAGAATATTACCAACTTTATCAAATGCTGATTACAGATATGCTAATGGTAGGCCCGGAAGATATCAAGGTAAAGCAACGGGTGTAGGTAGAAACTTGCAAGATTTTAGTTATGATAATATAGTTAGAAAAACTACAGGTACTGGTAACCGTGATGCAAGTACACCTAAAAAGGCTTATGAGGAACTATTAAAATCAATAGGTGGCAAAATAGTAGATGGCAAGCCTAAATTAGTAGCAAAACCAAAAAGTAAAGAAGCTCAAACTTTATTAAGTATATTAAGACTTACTAATAAAATGATTTCAAATGAGCTAAGTAGATCTCCTCAAATTGGGTTAGATCCTATGACAGTTAAAGATCTTGCGGCTGGAAAAAATGTTTTAATGGAATCTAAAAAACAACAATTTAATCCAGATGTGTATAGCAATGGCAGAGGCATAGAAAAGAAAATGAATGTCATGTTTAATAAATTTTTAGAATATAAAACCGGTATAGAATCATTTGAAACATTTGATGCTTCTGAAGCTCAAAAAATAGGTTCTAGAATAGGTAAACTTGATATTTTTATACCTCCTTCAGCAGAAGATTTTGTAGGATTATTATACAAAACCTTACCTAAAGGTAAAAAAGGGGAACAAATGATGAATTTTTACAAAAAGAATTTATTAAATCCATACGCTAAAGCTATGACCGGGTTAGAAATGGCTCGTAATAAAATTGGAAGAGAATATAAAAGATTAAAAGAAGATCTTAATATAATTCCTGATGATCTTAAAGAACAAATTACTTATGAAAACGAAAATGGAGATATAATTCAAAGTCCATTTACAAAAGAAAATGCAGTAAGAGTTTATATGTGGGATCAAAAGGGTATGGAAATTCCTAATCTTAAGGAAGAGAATAAAAAAATAATGTTAAACGAAATTTTAGAAAATCCTGAGCTTAGATTGTTTGCTCAAGAATTATCTAGATTAAACACAGGGGAAGATACTAAGCCAAAAAACAATTGGGCAGGAGGAACTATTACTACTGATTTAATGAGCGCATTAAATAATACTGGAAGAAAAGAATTACTTACAGTATGGAAAAATAATGTTGATGTAATATTTTCTCCTGAAAACTTAAATAAATTACAGGTAGCCTTTGGAAATAAATATGTAAGCGCGTTAAAAAATTCATTAACACGTATGGAAACAGGTAGAAATAGAATTTCTAAAGTTGACAAAGGAATGGAGGAAACTAATGCTTGGAGTGATTTTCTTACTAATTCTGTTGGTAATATTATGTTCCTTAATTCAAGATCTGCTGTGCTTCAATTGATTTCTGCAACTAACTTTCTTAACTTTAGAGAAAATAATATTTTTGCGGCAGGTAAAGCATTTGCAAATCAAAAGCAATTTTGGTCAGATTTTGTTATGCTTTGGAATAGTGACTTTTTAGTTGATAGACGTGATGGATTAAAACTTAATGTTAACGAAGCTGACTTAGCTAATGTAGCTGCTACTCAAGGAATGCAGGGGGTTATTGCAAAATTACTAAAAGCTGGGTTTGCCCCTACTAAATATGCTGATTCGCTTGCGATATCTTTTGGAGGAGCTTCTTTTTATAGAACTAAATACGACGCATTAATAAAACAAGGTGTAAAACCCGCTGATGCTAAAAAACAGGCAATGCTGGAATTTACAGAGATAGCTCAAGAATCTCAGCAATCAAGTAGACCTGATAAAATTAGTAAAGAACAGTCTCAGCCAATAGGGCGCTATATATTAGCTTTTGCTAACACTCCTCAACAATATGCTAGAATAATAAAAAAAGCTATTCTAGACCTTAAAAATGGACGTGGCAGTAGAAAAGAAAACTTAGCTAAAATAGCTTATTATGGATTTTTGCAAAATGCAATTTTTTCATTTTTACAACAAGGTTTATTTGCAATGGCATTTGATGATGATGAGAATGAGGATACATCTAAAAAAGATAAAGCTATTAATGTAGCTAATTCTATGTCAAACTCTTTATTAAGAGGTATGGGTCTGTATGGGGCTGTTGTTTCTGCGGCAAAAGATATTGGATTAACACTTATAGAAAGATCTGAAAAGAAAAAGCCTAATTATAGCAAGTATATTGTTAAAAATTTAGCAAATATTTCTCCCCCCATAGGAAGTAAAATTGGTAAAATTTATAGAGGTGTTGATGCTTTTGAGTGGAATGCAGGATTTATGTTTGATAAAGAAGGCGTTTCTAAAGGTGATTTGCTTAAGTTACCCGGTGTTAGAGCTGTAGGGGATTTAACTTCTGCTCTTACTAACGTTCCTTTAGACAGAGCTATTGCTAAAGCAAGTAATTTAATCGACATGCTACAGGAAGAAACTAAAGATGCTTATAAACCTTTTTTATTACTAGGATATCCTGAATGGCAATTAGAACAATCCGCTAATGATCCTAGCGGTGATGAAAAATACGAAAAAGAAAAAGAACGCAGAAAAAATATTAAAAAAGAAAACAAAATAAAAGAAGAAAGAGGAGATTTAAGCGGAGATGAATTACGAAGATATGATCTTAAAAAACTTAAAAAGGAAGAACAAACTGCCATACTATTTAATAAATATAAATTAAGTAAAAAACAAATAAATAAATTAACTAAAGAAGAAGATAGGATTAATAAAATAATGTCCTTAGAGGCTTTAAACAAAAGTAAAAAAAGAAAAGATTCACTAAAATAATAAAAGCTTTATGAACTTAAGCGAAAAAACACAAGTAACCTTAGATTTAAAAACAATAGGGATAGTTATTGGAGGAGCTATTTCTTTAGCAACGTTATATTTTACATTACAAAAAGATATAGAACTTGCCAAAGAATTGCCCAAGCCTACTATTACAAGGACCGAATACGATCTTAAAGATCAATTAGTTCGAGAAACAATTATGAATACTCAGGATAAGGTTCAAGAAAATAGTGATAAATTAGATAAAATAGATGAAAAGCTGTATGAAATAATTGAAAAAAAATAACCATGAAAAAAATTATAACTTTAATATTATTATTAACCTGTTTAACCTCTTATAGTCAAAATTTTACTTTGCTTGAAATAAATGCAAAGTGGAATAAACATAATAACTTACCTGTTAATAAACTTGCAGATATTAAAATACAATTTGCATGGTTAGAAGATCAACCTGAATCAATACAAAGAAGTGTAATTTCTGTACCAACTTTAGTATTGATGAATGAAGGTAAAAGCATTGCTCAATGGAGAGCAGGTATTAATCTTAAATTATATGTTACAGAAGAAGAAATAAAAAAAGCAATAGAAGTATTTAACAAAAGAAAAAAACAATTATGACTGACGAAAAGAAAAAATCAAAGTTTAAACAATTTCTTATATGGCTAATGGGTAAATGGAACTCATTACTTTATTTATTAATGTTTAAAAATTACGATTAAAATAGAATTAAACAAAACAGGCTACCACACCTTAAAAATTCTATAATAAAAAAGCCGCTACAATTAAGTAA
>Ga0213861_10000703_pt1 | contig 29656 bp, 23 predicted proteins | sample PICome_4_FD_160110 | JGI IMG/M metagenome (GOLD analysis project Ga0213861, IMG submission 160110) | Coastal seawater microbial communities near Pivers Island, North Carolina, United States - PICO131 | ecosystem: Environmental > Aquatic > Marine > Coastal | place: USA: North Carolina... | reverse complement strand
ACCCCATCCCTGCTGCCCCGCCCCCCCACTCCCGTGACCGGTGCCACGAACTGCATCTGGGGCGCCTTCACCAACGATCAAACTTCCTGGACCCCCGACATCCCAGAACACGACGGTGGCAGCAGCCCCAACTTCCCGGAGGTCTTTGCGTCTTTCCTAACCTGCCGCAAAGACTGCGATGGTTACGGTGCAGACTACGACCCAACGAAGGACCCGTACTGCGTCGCCTACGATGGTTACGGTGCAGACTACGACCCAACGAAGGACCCGTACTGCGTCGCCTACGAGTACTCGGAGGACGAGTACACGGAGGAGTACGACCCAAGGGAAGAATGCTCAATCGCCCACGGCAGCTACTAAGCACAAAACCCAACAAAAATACGGGGACACCCCGTACCCAACGGGGACACCCCGTACCCCATAAATACAAAACCCAACAAAAATTACGGGGACACCCCGTACCCCTTAAACATAAAACCCAACAAAAATACGGGGACACCCCGTACCCATTAAATACAAAACCCAACAAAAATACGGGGACACCCCGTACCCCTTAAATACAAAACCCAACCAAAATGCCCTCTGCTTTGCTTGCCCCTGCTTTGCTTGCCCCTGCTTTGCTTGCCCCTGCTTTTTTTATGTGGGGTACGGGGGTGTCCCCGTTTTTTATGTGGGGTACGGGGTGTCCCCGTTGTAAACGCAGAAATCGGTGAAAAAATAAAAAAATTGAAATGCTTTTCGCAAGATTAAGTATTCCAAATCCAACCCACTCAGCAACCCAAAACGAACTCGATTCAACCCACACCCATGTCATTCACTGGAGTCAACACTACTGCACCAACCGGTGGTTCTCGTTACGCTGCTCCCAACTACATCTTGCGTGTGGTGAAGAAGGCGTGTGAGGAAGGAACAGAACCTCACCAGACCGAAGCCATTTTGGTCAAGAATGGTCATGTCACCGACATCGCGGACCAAATCGAGATCCACACGCGTAGTGGAGAGGTTTACACGAGCATTGAGTCCTACCTCGTTGGTCGTGTGAGTGCACGTGCCCCTCACTTTGTCAACCCTTGGATGTATCTGGAAGTACTGGTAGTGACATCCGATTACGGTTCGGGGTGGATTACTGGTACGCGGTTCGAGGAAGAGTCGCAGCCATGCGAATCCAAAGAGATGATGATCAATCCGCCTCCTGGTACGCTTCCTCGTGGTGGTTCAGCTTACGGTGTGGCCACCTACAGGATTCGTCACATCAAGAACACTGCCCCTGCTCAGCCAAGCACAAAGGAAACCGCAATGCTGACCATCCGAGACATTGACGACCATTTCATCAAGAACGAACTCGGTCAGCACTACTGCTCGTTGGCCATGTGGCACTTGAAGAAACCCTTTGCCACAGAGGAAGACATCGCAAAGGACCTCAAAGCCAACGGGTCCCCATGGTCGCACATTGACGTCAAGGTGGGTGACGAATGGGTGACTGGATGCATGTTCCTTGCGCAGCGCCATCCAGTTGAACTCGGTAACGATGGACCAGTGCCTCGCTCGCATGGTGCTACCATCTACGATGTTGAGGGTTTCGACTACGACGCGACTGCATTCATGGAAACTTACCTGAACCGTGAGTCCCTCAACCTCTCAATCACCGAAGTCATGGAGAAGTTCGGTCCAGGGATTCCGGAAGGGTACGTGTTCAACCCAGACGAATTTGCCAGCGAGATCGAAAAATCCTACCTGAATCCTGCAAACTCCTGGGATGAAATGACATTCGCCGAAGTCATGCACACTTTCGGACCCCGACCCTGGCCCACGCTCGCACCTCTTCCCCTTTACGGGGACACCCCGTACCCAACGGAGACACCCCGTACCCCATAAATACAAAAACCAATAAAAATACGGGGACACCCCGTACCCCTTAAACATAAAACCCAATAAAAATTACGGGGACACCCCGTACCCCATATAAAAAACGGGGACACCCCGTACCCCACATAACAAAAATGCCCTCTGCTTTGCTTGCCCCTGCTTTGCTTGCCCCTGCTTTTTTTTATGTGGGGTACGGGGTGTCCCCGTAAAAATTGAAATACTTTTGCTCCCAAACTATGGAATTACATACCAACCATGACCGATTTCACGATTCATTCAAAGATGATCCTCCAAGATGCTTTTGCAATCTTGGGTAAAAATAATTCTATAGAAACAATTGTGAAAACAAGAGAGAATGCAGATATTCTTATGGGTGTTTTGTCTGATTGCGATTGTTGTTTTCGTCATACAGTGCATCGCCAGTGCCATATGAATGACAACCTATGGGAGCAACATCTTCCAATTCCTGATGGAAATGGAGAATGGTTGCCCTCATATCGCAAATGCAAATGTTTCCATATGGATTCTTGTTCCTTTACTGATGATTGCAAATGCCCGTGTAGACATTATTGCAGGGCAATTCAAAAAGCATTCAAAAAATAAAAAAATTGATTTCATTAATTAAAAACTTTGTAAGACACAACCACACGTTTGAATAAGATGGACCACAATTCCGACATTGCTTGTTTTGACCCTAATCACTTTTGCCCAAGTTGGGTGGATTGCTGTGAGAAAAATTTGGAACTTAAAAAACTTCACGATCTGAAACCATCGCATCCGGTCATAACTACATCCATGAGTCTTGAAGATGCATTCAAAGTTATAGATGCTGCCATAGAGATATGGCATTCAGTGTGTGGACAGGATGGGAATAAATTTCACTACACTCAGTGTTTGAAAACAATTTTGCAAACGCCAAAAAATGCAAGATATATGATTAAAGCACTGAATAAGTGCCAATGTTGTCAGAGGCATCAACTTCATCGCCCGTTGTCCTTTTATCATACTGACTGGAAGAGTCACGTTAAACCGTTTGCAGATGATTGGGATGATAGTTGTTATTATTACAATAAGAAGTGCAACTGTGATAATAAACATTTTCCTAAAACGGACTACAAATGTGACTGCGTATGTCGCCATGATGCACGTCTCATTCAAGAGTGCTTCCTATATGCCAGATATTAATCTCATTCAATATCAATCATTTCATAACCAAACTTTTTAAAATCTTTGGCATATGCTTTATTTATAAGTTTAATAACTTCCGGAGTGAAAGATTCAACGCTAAATTTCTTTTTTTTATTACGTGATGCATTATCGTGTCTCTCCATTTTAATATCTAAATCATATTTTTCCATCAACGCATTAAATTCTTCTTCTAAATTTTCAAATTTAATGATGTGTATTTTTGGTGATTTTACATAATACTTAATCTGTTCAACATAATGAAACCTTTTATTTTCATTTCTAGAATTAACTTTTCTTTTAATAAAATTATTAAATTGCTCTTCATTTAATTTATCATGTTTTCCTAGATATCCGCCCCAATGACAATAAAACTCAGATACTAACCGTGTATATGGATTACGAACAACCATAAACCAATCATACTTTTCACGTAAGTTGAGCAGTTTTTCTCTAAAAGGTCTATGATGATGCCCATATTCTTTATGAAACATTCCCCATTTTATTTTTTTTTCTTTTCCTAGATTTTCAATACTAGTTCCTGCACATTTAGTAATATGAATAAATTTTAGTTCTTTCATTAATATTACTAAACAAAATTATATCTTAATAGCCCCAAAAAATTTAGTTTTTCTTGTTTTACGTGGTTTTTTATGTTTCTTTGGTTTTCTATGAGTCTTTTTATATTTTTTCTCTTTTTTCTCTTTTTTCTCATATTTTTTCGTATTTTGATATTTATTTTCTAGTTCTTTGGGCACATATCTTAAAAAATATTCATTCCATTCTTTAGTTCCGCGTTTATCTTTCAATTCCTGGTATTTTTTTGCTTTTTCTTCGCGAATACTCCCCAAAGTTGCCTGTTCGCCGTAGCAGTTTATACTGAAACGTTTCAAGACTCCTTTCTGTTCTAACCGATTTTTCTCCTGGACCTCAAATAAAAATTCACACATACACAAAATACGTTCTTCATCATAGTAAGCACGGTCCGTATATAAAAATGCCAAATAAAAACTCAACATTGTATCAATGGTTGCAATCCTGACATTCATACCTTTGATTTTTATCACATTGTAACTATGGCAAGCAAGTGGTTCGTATATAAAGCAAACTGTCTCGTTACCGACACGAATATCATAGTGAGGAGCAACAATCTCTCCAATTTCTTTGTGTTGCACCACCTTGACATTTTTGTATCCCTCGTCCATTAAACGCTCACGAAGGATATCAGCAGTCTGTCTTGGATTTTCTGCCAAAACATCAAAATCCGGGATATTACTGAATTTCTTCTGAATATTTTTTGGCATATAACGCGAATAAAGAGAAACAGCAAAACCACCGAAGAATACTACTCCCATATTTATAAGCGCACTACGTGTGACGTATGATAGTTTCTGATTATCACTTTGAGATGCGTGTGTTGTGCGCTGAAATTCAGTTTCGTCACATTTGTATCCCTTTAAAGGATAATTTTTGTTAAGAAGAGTCAGACGCTTCAAAACTTTTTCCCATCTGCTCACATCACCTGCCGGTCGTGATAATTCTAAATACATTGCCATTCTCAAGTAATTGGGAGAGGCATAACGGATTCCCACAATGCTAATGCTATCTTTTGCAAGATTCTTATAAATTTCTGGGTCTAAGTGTGTAATATCTGCAACAGGTGTGAAATTTACGTAGACTTTAAATGTTCCCGCATGGACTCCGCTCTTTGCTTCGACTTCATCGAAACCTGCCTTGGCGTAAATATCTGCTAATTCTTTTGCATCTTCCATTGCGTGCATTGAGAAAAAATCGTAGTCGGGTAACTCAGTTTCACGGTCATAAAATTTATCACTGTCTGGTAAAATATTGTTTATGGCAGTTCCTCCGTAACAAATGAGTTTCTTGTCTCTTAAAAAATTCTCCACGATGAATATCATTTTCTGGATTTCCGGAGAACTTATCATTACTTTGCCACTCTGTTTTTCTGCTTTATCCACTGCCTCACGCAGAATCTCTAATTCTTTTTCTTCGTATTTTTCATTCTTCTTTGTCATTTAGATTTATATTAAAGAGAGATAAAAATCCAAATTTAGATAGTAAAATTATAATAGTCTGCTGTAATCTTACGTGGCGCGTATGATAATGCAGGGTTTTGAGGCGGTGGAACATCAATTGTAACTGGAATGTAGCGTAAGTGAGCAGGTTTAAGTGCGAATGCCGAATTCTTTTCAGCAAAGAAAGTTTCATAGAATTCCATATTTGCATCATAATTTTGATAGCACATGCCCACAAATTGACAACCATATTTCATATGCAAAGATGCAGGTGAATTATTATCGCTTGAACTTAAATCTGGCATTGTAAGTGTCATCTGTTTTTTATTATAGTCAATGAGTTCAGTCATATCAGGAGTATATTTGACATTATAATTCCTGAGGGCACGCATAAACATAGAATTACTGCAAATATTAACATACTCATTAAGTGGCGTAGATTCAAACCGGTTATTGCTTTTATCCACTGCTATAATTACCTTTCCCATAAGTTTATCCATAGTAACAGTGCCTAAGTTTTTACCTTGGTATTCATAACTGTAGTCTTTATCTAAAAGACGGTTATGGATTGTACCGAGAATGTCTTTAGAAATCTTTCCTATTGTATCTTTATGCACAGTTTTTAGTCTAAAATGCAGGATAAGAGGATCTTCAGGATTTGGGCAAGTTCCTCCAGAAAACGCATACATTTGAATAATTTTGAGTGCATCTAATAAAGGAATTGAATTAAAGGATTCTTTAAAATTAAATTCTTCCAAAGATGATACCGCAATGACAGGGTTCCCATCAATAGAATATATCTCAAAATCTAAGCAGCGCACACCTTGGCGAATAACCTGTTTAAGAGCACATGTACTTACATATGTATTTTTAAAATTACCGGTTGCGCAACAATTGTATGCGGTTTTCACATAAAAATCGCGCAATACTAATCCTTTGTTTTCTGGAGCAGTAACATTAAAATTAGCAACTTTACCAATATCATTATATATATAATCAATATCACCACAATGACGAGACAAGTATGTAGATTTACGGTACATATAAATAAAGAGACCTAATAAGTTAATTGCTATTATTGTAAAAATAATAATTCTTACTTGTGTCTTTTTATCGAATTGCATTGACTTATACTATATAAATATAATTATATAATATAAGTATCTTAAATTATGGCAGGTGGTTTATTAAATTTAGTTTCCGTAGGAAATCAAAATGTATTTTTAACGGGAAATCCAAAAAAAACCTTCTTCAAGTTTGTCTATGCTAAATATACGAATTTTGGGTTACAACGTTTTCGTTTAGATTATGAAGGTTCAAGAAACTTAAACCTAAGTGAGAAAACTCAATTTAAGTTTAAAGTAAAACGTTATGCCGACTTACTTATGGATACGTATTTAGTGGTAAGAATGCCTCATATATGGAGTCCAATTTACTACAATCCCAATGCTGAACCGTATTGCCAGTATATACCTTATGAATTCAAATGGATATGTGACTTAGGTACACAGATGATTGATGAGATTGTTGTAACGTGTGGTGGTGAAACCCTACAACGTTTAAAAGGACAATACCTTAATGCACTTGTACAGCGAGATTTCAGTAATACAAAGAAAGACTTATATGACCGAATGACGGGTAATACAAAACAGTGGAATGACCCCGCAAATTATGGAAATAACAATGGGCATTATCCTAATGCAATTTATTCCGACACTCCAGGGGGTGCAGAACCTTCTATTAGAGGTGGTAATCTGTATATACCTATTAATATTTGGTACACTCTTTCAAGCAAGATGGCGTTTCCTTTAGTAGCACTTCAATACAATGAATTGGAAATCACAATTACACTTCGTCCTGTGAGAGAACTTTTTACTATTCGTGATGTGGCAGATAGAAATGGATTATATCCACACATTGCGCCAAACTTTAACGAACCGGAACAACAACTGTATACCTTTTTACAGACACCCCCAGACAACATTGTTACTGATGAGAATCCAAATACTAAACTCATTTATACAGATAAACGCACAGAATGGAATGCAGATGTGCATTTAATGTGCACTTACGGATTTTTGGGTGAAGAAGAGCGAAAGAGTTTTGCTTCTAAACCGCAAAATTACTTGGTGAAAGAGATTTACGAATATAAGTTTTATGATATTTCGGAAACGGTGAAAGTTTCTTTAGATTCGTTAGGGATGGTTGCGACCTGGACGTTCTTTTTCAGAAGAACTGATGCTGATTTACGGAATGAATGGAGCAATTATACCAATTGGCCCTATAAAAAAACGCCGCTTGTATTAACCCCGATAGAAATAAAACATATTGTAGGGATAGATTGCTTCAGTTCAGAACCGACAGATAATGTTTTGTTTCGTGGATTTATAACTGGTCAATATGAATCCTATTATCAACGAGATATATTACTTGATATGGCAATTCTATTGGATGGAAAGTATCGTGAAAATATGTTGGAAGCAGGTGTCTATAACAATATTGAAAAATATGTGCGTACTAGCGGAAACGCTCCAGATGGATTGTACGTATATAATTTCTGTATCCAGACAGACTGTTTTCAATTACAACCTAGTGGGGCAATAAACTTGAGTAAATTCCGCAATATTGAGTTTGAATTGACCACGTGGACTCCAGATAGGGACAGTGAAGTACAATTTTATCAAATTTGTGATCCAACAACTGGATTGCCTGTTGGTGTTAATAAACCGCTATGGCGTTTATTTGAATATACGTATGATTTATATGTTTATGAAGAGCGCTATAATATGGTGAAATTTGAAAGTGGAAATTGCGGATTGATGTATGCAAGATAAATTTCTTTCTATTTAGGAAAAAAATCTAAAGTATATGTATAATCATGGAACATACCACTCATACCACTGGCTCTACAATGGACGATATACACCCTAGTTCTGTACGCACAAATGACTTAAGTAAAATGAACCTTCCTGTTCATGCTAAACTCATGGAAGGTGGTAGACGTAGACGTCGTCGTACTGTTCGCAAAGGCATGCGCAAGTCAAGAAAGAGCATGCGCAAAGGAAGAAGAACGATGCGTAAAGGAAGAAAGACCATGCGCAAAGGCAGACGAACAAAGCGCAGAATGAGAAAGCATTAAGCATTACATAATTTTTTAAATTAAAATTATGTAAATTTGTTAGTTAAATATTTCATCACCATCCATTCCCATATCTTCATACTCAGCATCTTCGCCCATGTAATCTATACGCAATTCTTCTGCTTCTATTTCTGCTGCTCTGCGTGCTTCTTCGTGTGCCTCACTTACATAAACATCACGATTCATGTCACTTACGAAATCTTCCTTGCCAACCTGACTTTCTAGCGCCATTATTTCTTCCATAGCACGACGCTCATCGTCATACGTGTCTTGTTCGTACTGAGTAACGCCCTTTGAAAGACCTTTAGACCATACCCCCAATTTGTGATTCTTCATCAAATTCTCTATCTCACGCTCTTCGTCACTCAGGTCCTTTAGACGCTTTGTAAATTGGTCTTTTTCTTTTTCCTTAGAAACATTGACACGATAAATAATATCTTCATAAGAGTAATTCAATAAGGACTTAGTCTTTCCAAAAATCTCAATCACCTGTAGTAAAAATGTGGTCATCATCTCGCTTCGTTGCATTTTCTCACCACTGACAATATCTATTTCACTGATATTTCCAATTTCTTCATTGACAACTTCCTCAGTGGTAGTGGTCACTAGAGTTTCTGTATCGCGTAATGGGAAACCCAATGGTGAAGTATCTTGAATTGCTTGAATAAACACATTAAAACATTGTAATAAAGAGTACTCAACTATCATTGCAACCATAGACGTATTCAAACTTGGCGTGTGTCCATCATGTTCCATTTTTTCAAAAATAGGTAATACATTTATAAAATCGCGCCACATTTCAGTCTTCCCAGTAATATGCTGAAACATTGGTTTCAATACATCATTTCCATAGAACTGTGAAAGAGTGCGATAATAATTGTAAATAATATTACGCAAATCAGCAAGATGTCGGTCTGAAAGTCCGCGTTTCCAATGTTTTGGAAAGGAAACCTCATCGTAATCCACGCTGTTAATAACCATATTGGGAAAAACTTGTGTTAACTCGTGCATCATATTTTTCATAAAATCAATGGATTTAAGATGATGGTCATCCTCATTCCATCCACTACTACGTACAACCTCTATGATTTGGTCAAATTTTCGTTTACTTATTTTACTATTACGTTGCAAAAATGTGATAAGTGTGGTTTTCATTTCTATATTTTCCCTATCCAAAAAGTTAATCAATGCTTTCATTTCACTTGTTTGTTCTGGAACCGAGATTTCAAAGGTATCAACAATAGCAGTAAGCGTATCATGTAATTTCTTTGGGATAACAACTGTATCCTCACGCAAATAATCACGTAATTTTTCCAACGACGTTTGTTCCTCATCGTAAAGAGAGACATGTATAATGTTCTCTCTACTAATAAGATACAATAGGTTCTCCATGTCTTCCAATGTGTAATTCTTTCCATCTTCTTCCAAGATCCGGATTTGTTTTGTAAGTGGATCAAGGAGAGAGAAATCTGCTGGTTTGGACATACAGACTCCTTGTAAGTTATCTGGTACTGGAAAAAGAGTACCGAAATTACAATATTGAATGAATGCGCGATAAATGGTCTTTTTACTGAAAGAATTAGAAAGCGCAGGATATACGCGTCTAGTATTATTAGGTGAAAAAATACGTGGAGCAAGAGAAAGCCATTTAATATCGTTATAAATGGATTGCAATTGCTTAACAAAGTCATTGTATTTTCGTAGAGACGGAATACGACGCATAAAGTATTCAATGGTTGTATTTTCTTCTTCATCTATACAACAAGAGTTTTCTAAGAATGCTTCGTTTGCCATATTAGTAAGGATTGGTGTTTCCTTACTAACGACCTTCTGTATTTCTTCAATCATTACCATTGGCATATGAATCATGTTGCCCTGCAATGTTTGCAATTGTCTCTCTTGTTGTGATTTTCCGGAACGAATGTTTTGAATAAGTTCACTCTTGAACTCTGCACTGATTTCTTCCTTAGGTGTGGTAGCAATTGGTACAAGAGGTGGCAAGAATGTTTGCCAATGAGAAATGTCTAATTCAACTGGAATATCATCGTCTTTACCTGCTAAAAGGTATGCTCGCTTTTCGTTGAAGTTCGTTTGGATAACACTATCTGGAACAATATATTTTGTAATTAAGTCTTTCATCCGTTTTGCAATGCCAGTGGCATTCATCTTCTTAAGAACATTCCACGGTGCAACACCACTTTTAATTTTATTAGCGACGCATGCTACATAATTTATAGCGCTATCATCACCACTACCATCGAGTGGAAACCCTTCAAATGATTTTTTGCATCCAGGAAATTGTTTGCGTGTTTTAATAGATGGAATAGCAATTTGAATTCCTACAAGGAAATAAACAAACGAAACCAGCATCATTGAAGTATAAAAGGCGTCAATATAGGGAGGCAATTTCTTACCTTTCTTTGCCATTGCTTCACGCTTTTTATTATATTCTTCTTCTTGGGGCACGATGCGATTGGTTATAAGTAATGTATTGCGAATCACAAATTCTTGTGTGGGTTCAATAGAGAATCCCATATATCCTGCCATTGCCTGAATGACGTTGCTAATTTTTTCGGCATTTGGGTCACTGAATTTCCTTTCTAATTCACCTGCACGTGTTGCTCTAAGTTCATCGCGGAGTAGTTCACGAGATGCTGCCTTGAATCCTGTATCTTCATATCCTTCATCCGTGCTGAACTCAATCATTTTAATAACGTATCCACTATGTTCATCGACCCACGAATTTCCGTCATCACTCAATTTACCTTGAGTCGCACAAATTTGGTCTAATGCTTTGACGTAATTATATTGGTCTTGCACAAAGGTCGATGCCAAAACATAGATGAATTTGGGGAGTAATTTTACATTGGTTTCCTTGCAGTAAAACCAGAATTCATCCTCTGTTTCTGAAGGGTCACGAGTAAACATGGATTGGAACCGTAATATATCATTGTTGCGTTTAACCAAATCTGGTTGTCCCAAAATAACATCCCGTAATTTGGCATAGGGGGAAACCAAAACGGGATCGTCTTCTTGTGCATCCATTCCAATTTTAAGTTGAGTGTCATTATACTGATATTTTTCATCAAGGCGTAATTTCTTGAGTACGGCAAGACGATACTTGAAATAGGCAAATCGGTTTTCAATCATACGTGTCAACTCCTCTTTGGATACTTCGTACTTCATATCAAATTCTTTAATGAGAATATCCAATGATTTTTCTTGCAATGAGGATTCTGCATCTCCAGTAGATTCGCATTCTTTTTCTTTATCTAATTTGACACAAGAAGGTTGGATATTGCAAAACATCTTTTCGTCCATCTTCACATTTGGAATAGATTCATCGCGTTCCCAAACATTGCCCACTCGCTTGTAATAATACATTTTCTCTCCACCATCTATTTCTAAGGAAGCATATTGCCCTTCTTCTATTTCACGTTTTCCAAGAACCATAGCAGCAGCATCCCTTTCTGCCTTTTCTCTTGAGAGACCAATATTTTCAATAAGTTTTTCAGCAAGGAATCCTTCAAATTGTGAAGGATCCATTGTTTCGCGTTCGGATGCATATTCCTCGGCAATATCATATCGCGTTTGGTCCAAATTTTTATCAACGAAAACCTTTTTACCATTATCATCAAGGAGTTCATCCAATTCTCTATACCGTTTAACAAGAGTGTACGTCGCGCATTTATCTCCTGGTTTTCCACCACTCATTGGGGGTGTTTCATCTGGAGTTCTTGGTTCAAACTCTGGAGAGTGTGGTGCAAACTCTGGAGAGTGTGGCGCACGTCCCCATGGTGGAGTTCGTGAAGATACCATGTGGGCAGGCAAGGGTGAACGACTACTGGGGGAGTGTTTCCACCAATGCCTTGGGTCGGGTGGTGATTGTGGTGCTAACTCTGGTGAGGGTTGCCTATATGGTTTCCAGGGAATAACCTTGTTTAACTCGTGCTTATTAGCTAAAAATGTAGCCACTTTGCCATTTTCACTGAGAGTAGCAGATTTAGGCAAATCATATGTTTCACTTGTAATCAATGTATATTCATCGTTTTCCTTATTGATGTTAGAAATTTCCCAAGTTCTCCAAGAGGCAATGTCGTGGTTTGTGAGGTTGACCAAATCTCCGATTGAAAATTCAACTGACGAATCAGGACCTTCAGATGGTGTACGAGGACCTTCAGATGGAGAGCGAGGACCTACAGATGGTGAGCGTGGTACATACTCTGGTGAGCGTGGTACATACTCTGGTGAGCGTGGTACATACTCTGGTGAGCGTGGTACATACTCTGGTGAGCGTGGACCTACAGATGGAGAGCGTGGACCTACAGATGGTGTACGAGGACCTACAGATGGAGAGCGTGGTGCAAACTCAGGGGTTCTTGGACCATCACCATCTTTTATTGCCAACCGTTCACGCTCAAAAATATCATTAATATCAACAGGTGTCATAAGCAACAAATTTTCCAATGCAATAGCAGTCATAAAAAGACGACCACTATCCATATCCATAATCTTATGATAATTTTCACTTGATGTGTATTCACGCATTTTCAATCCATAACCCTCTTCTAAAACGTCTTTCTTCTGTTTTTTCAGTACACTAAATATAGAGTACCAAGTCTTGTCAGCAAATTTCTTACCACTTTGAAGTGCCCGGAAATCGCGATTCTTTGCAACAAATGATTTTTTATACTCATTTATTTTTCCTTTAATGAATGAATTCATTTCTCGGTACTGTTTGTATGTCAAATCATCACTATAAATAAGAAAAGGTTCCATCTCTTTGGCAATTTCACTTAATGTTAATTTTTCATCAATATATTTTTTCACCATTGTAAATAATGTCTTAGTTCGTGGCACCACTGATTGTAAGTATTTTTCATATTTATTTTCTTCACTTTGAAGAGAATCATCCAAAATAATTTCTGTTGCTCCTTGTAGAAAGGTATGTTGTATGGGAGTTTCAAAGGACTCGACGATCTCTGTGCTGACAGTAGTTTCTTTAGTGAGGCGCTTGTAATATTTAAATCCTTCTTTGTTGAGAGCAGACTTAAGCAAGATTGAAGAACCGGGCAACTGCACACGAGAAAAACGCACTACTTGCTCAGGCAATAAAAGAAGCGATTTTAAATACACTTTGGTATTTGGTGTTGCTTGTATTTTACGATTGAATGGTTTTGAACCTTGCTCTATTACGGTTTCTAATTTTGTAAAACCCAAATTGTATTTTGTCATTAAGTACCGTTTACGGGCAAGATTTTCGCGTGAAACAACAGATGAATAGAAATCATCCAAATTATCAACTACCATGTTGAAATTTGTTTCTACTTCTTGACGCGTGAGAAAATCGTCACTATCACCATCTTCTGGTGGTTCAAATGTTTTACCATTTTCTTGTATGACTTTCAAAAGATAGTCATATTTGTTTTCACTATCAGGAATGGAGTTAGTTTTGTACTGTTCCAAAGCATCTGTCTCCTGAATTTGTGATTCTGCCATAGTTAGTGGCACCACATCATTGACCTCATCTGTTTCTGCTTCATCCACATCATAGACCTTTTTCTTATTTTTAACCACTGGCAAAATCCAGTATAAACTTTGATTGAGTTTTTTCAGTGATTCAACAAGTGGTTTATAACCAGCACCCTTTATTATAGGGTTGATAGGATTACCGTGTATGTCTTTCACAGAGAATACATCCCGCAATTCCTTAAAACGTTCAATCATAAGATGAATTGTATTCAGCACCTTAGTTGTACGTTTTGCATTTGGGATAGTTGAGAGAAGGTCATCAAGAAGGTCATTGGTTTGGGTTTGAATACCGAATCGTTCATAACTTTCGTCAAGTTGTACGACTTGTGAAATTTCACCCAAATCTTTACCAAATGCAATATCGTCTGCTTGAACAATAAATTGATGAAGTTGTTGTTTTACTTCTGGAATAACAGGAGCAGGCGGTGGTTTTGTTGTCGCATCCGGTACTGCATCCGGTACTGCACCAGGTACTGCACCCGGTACTGCACCCGGTACTGCACCCGGTACTTGGTCAGGCAATGCAGTAATCTCCAAATCAGGAGGATCACGAATTTCAATACTTTTAATTGGTATATCTCTTGGTATACCTTTGTAACCAAAATCAATGTAAATCGTTTCTTTTTCAGGATATGTTTGTATTTCAATCATATCCTCTTCTAAATTGGTGATTTCTCCTGAAAAAATAGCTGGCAAATCTCCTCCCAAAGTAATGGTTACCCATATTTTTGGTAAAAGTCCGTTTTGCCGTGCATAACCTTCCTCTGGGTCACGACTCAACAATGAAATACTATCAATGGTTTCATCTTGTAATTCGCCTTCATCATCCAATGATAATGTCATTTGTTTCAGCGTAGCAATATCCTTAATTTCAATATTTTTTGAATCAATATAAGTTATTAAAAAAGTTTGTTCATTTAGTTTATCATTTGTAGGTGCATCTATCTGGATAATATCTCCTAATTGCAATTGAAGAGTTTCTTCTGCCATTCGTTCCCTATAAGTATAATAGATAATTATATTAAAGATATTTACAGAACAAACTTTACACTATGACACAGGCACAATTGGATAAGGCAAAGAGCAATGTTAATGAGTTGCTGAATAAATTTACAACAAGTAACGGTATTGATTTCACTAAGAAGAAACACAAGAATTACATGATTATTAAATATGATAAAAAGACAGTTATGCCAAATCAATACTACAAGGTAGGATATTTGCGTTCTTTGGTAATTGATGTAGACCAAGAGCGTATTGTTTGTGTGGGTCCAAATAAATCTATTCCCGTTGAAGAAATTTTTAATTATTCTTCATTTGATGAACCGAAACATAAAATTCAGTATGAAGAGTTTGTGGACGGTGTTATGATAAATGTATTCTGGGATAATACCAGTAATCAATGGCAGTATGCTACACGCAGTAATATCGGTGCAGATATCCGTTTTTTTATGCAGAGTGAAGGTAACAAGACTTTTCGCGAGATGTTTGAGGATGCATTGAAAGAATGTAATCTCTGTCTCGATGTGTTGCCAAAATGTTATTGTTATTCATTTGTACTCCAACATCCTCTCAATCGTATTGTTTCACCCGTGGAAAGACCCCGCGCTGTTTTGGTTGAAGCACACGAAATCACGGATAATATTATTACTATTTATCCTCACGGTTTTACGCACGCGGACAAAGAATTGCGTGAAATAGTTGATAAATATCAAATTCCCATTCCTGAACATTACGATTATACGAATATTAAGGAAGCAAGAGAAAAGCATGCTTCGCGAAATACAGATTTTGGATGTGTAGGTATTATTTTGAAGAATTATGCCACTGGATGGCGGGCAAAGATGCGGAATCCAGTTTACGAGGAAGTTAAAACATTGCGTGGCAATTCGCCCAAATTGCAGTTTTTGTATTTGACCCTGAGACATTCCGGGAATGTGAGCAAGTACTTGAAATTTTTTAACGAACACGCCAAGGAATTCCAAGTCTTCCGTGAGCAAATTCACACGTTTACCCAAAATTTGTATGTGAATTATGTGGATTGTTTCATAAAGAAAAAACAGCATGTAAATTCATATCCCCACCAGTATAAAGTTTGTATGACTGCTCTTCATACTAAATATTTGGATGAACTGATACCACAAGGTAAGCATATTCATAAAGGAATTGTAATTAATCATTTTAATAGCATTCCTCCACAGCGTCAAATGTACTTGCTAAATTATAACTATCGCAAGTAATGAAAAATAGATATATAAATAATATTTTTCTATATATCTATACATAATGAGCAACGTGTTTGAGTTAGTGATGCAACAATATGAAAAGGTTAAACAAGAATATCAACAAGACAAAGGGTACGATATTTTCAAATACTTAGAGTACCCAAAGAATGAGATTATAGTCCATTATCCGGTGCGAATGGATGACGGTTCTATTAAAATGATTAAAGGATACCGAGTACAGCACAATAATGTGCTTGGACCTTTTAAAGGTGGTATCCGCATTAGTGATGATATATACTTGGATGAAATTAAATCGCTTGCATTTTGGATGACATTAAAATGTGCTTTACAGGAATTACCATACGGAGGCGCAAAAGGTGGCATTCGTATTAATCCACGTGAACTTTCTAAAGGTGAATTAGAACGTGTTAGTAAAGGATACGCATCTAATATGTATAAATATATTGGAGAAAATCGTGATATTCCTGCCCCTGATATGGGGTCAAATGCACAAGTGATGGATTGGATGACGGACGCCTATCAGAAAAAGGCACAGTCTCATAACAACGCGGTATTTACCGGAAAATCAGTCGGGTGCGGTGGGGCAAAGGGACGAACCGAGGCAACCGGTTATGGTGTAGTTGAATGCGTCAAGTTATGGGCAAAAACGAATAACGTTAACCTGCGCGGAAAGACATATATTCTTCAAGGATTTGGGAATGTTGGCACGTACACTGCGGTTGGGTTAGATAAACTTGGCATGGTTTGCATAGGTTTGGCAGACCACACCGCAACTTTTTACAACCGAAAAGGGTTTACTATAGATTTGGTGAAACAACATTGTGATAAGAATAGATGTTTAAAAGGATATATAGAATCAGATACTGATGAAGTAGAACGCAGTCATTTTTTCGGAATCGAATGCGATGTAGTGATTCCCGCAGCAAAAGAATTAGAAATCGGCAAAAAGGAGGCAGAACACATGAATTGTTCACTTGTGGTTGAAGCAGCAAATGGACCAGTTGACATGGAAGGCGAAGAAATCTTAAAAAAGAAGAATGTGGAAGTGATTCCAGATATTTTTGCAAATAGTGGTGGAGTAACAGTGAGTTACTTTGAATGGTTACAAAATAAACGATGTGAATATTGGAGCAGAGAAGAAACACTTGGAAAACTTTCTGAACGAATGGAATATATATACAATAAAGTGACAAATAAGATGAAAGAAAATCCTCATCTGTCAATGCGTACTGTATGTTATATGTTAGCAATAGAACGTATTGAGGAAAGTATTAAGAATAAATCTTCTTATTAATTATTATTAAACATGTCTAGACCAGAACCCTTATTTTCTTTAAAACAGACAACAGAGCGATGTATCATCAAAGATGGTACATATTCCTATATTGCAGAATGTCATTTTACTAAAAATGGAAAGAGACAAATTTGGCGTTACGAGACCTATTGCGATGAACTGAAAAAATGCACTACTATTTATAAAAAATTGAAATATATATAAATACATTTTAGGAGTAATATTATTAATCATTATGACCGACGGCGCAAAAACAGAAACTGATACTTCAATTTACTCTATTCCACTGGAAGACCTTTTGTCTACTATTGACATACGTCTTAACAAAATAGAAAAAGCAGCTTCAACAAGCGTTATGCGACAAGAAAGATTTGTTGAAGGTTTCTATATGCTCCCTGAATTGATAAAACTTTGTAATGAATTCTTTGGAGAACGAGGACACATTGAATGCACTGGGGTGCAAGTTCAGTTTAAAGCAATGGGAGAAAAAGTGAAAAAAAACAATCTTATTGGTTTGGTATTGTGTGGAATCAATAAATGGGATACATTGATTTGTAATTACCATACACGAAATCATTCAACAATCAAACTGACAATTGCTTCTATTACAAGAACACTTATCAGAGAGCAGTTTAGTAAACACGAAGTTGAACGGATGTGCAAAAATACACCCAACTTCGACATATATTACAATGCGCATTCCAATGACTAATCATCTCTGGTATTACGTAAAACAGTTTTAAATTCGGTCCATTGTATACAATTGTCCTTTTCAAGAACGTCAAAATAATCTATCATTTTTTGTACCCATCGGCATTTCCAAGATACTTTTATTTTTTGTAGAAGTGTATTCATTTCATCATAATCAATACACTTATTTGAATTACTATCAAACTGCTGAAACATTTCATATGGAGTATGGTCTAATTCATTCAAGAAGATGTTAAATTTTATAGTTATCTCTTGTTGACAACTCCATAACTGGGATTGAGTTAAGGTAAGCAGAATGAATGAAATGAACATAGTGGAATATTAAAAAATCTTGTGGATTGGATTCACAATCAATTTTCAGGAATTTGAATGCTTGTATTGTTATCAGTGTTTGAATTTTGACTGATAGGAGTGGCATCTGTAGAATGATACGGTGGTGGAACTTGTTCATTATTACTAATAAGTGGTGTTGTTGATGATGCGGTTCTTGAAAAAAGTAAAAATCTACGATGCCGACGTGTACCCGAAAAACAGCAGAATGGAATACCGATAAGTAATAATGCTGCAACAATTATAAAAAACGTCATATAAAATGCGTGAGATTCGGTAAAACATTGAGAATAACTCTTCATATAAAATCCACTCCCGTAAGCACTATTTTCTACTAAGTTAGGTAAATTAAAGGTCTTGGTCATTAATGCAAAACACTGTAAATGCTGTGCATCATAATTAAATCCTCCGCATTCAGTATTATTTAAACAAATATCTTTGCATTCAAATGGACTAACAGCATTATAAGTTTCTGTTTTGTTTGAAATATAAAACTGCATAGGAAATAAGGTGAATTGCATCAAACAAGGTAAAATTGCCGACATTTTACTTATATCACAGATTATTATTTACACAGTGATGTTCCTTTAAATGACATTTTTCACACAATGATTTCAAATTTGCTAAATGATTTTTATGAAACGAACCGATAAATCCATTGTCTTGCGCATCTTTTTGTTGCGCAATATGATGCACTTCTGTGCTAAACTCTGCCTGGCACTCTTCACATATTCCACGCAATTTTTGTGAATTATAGCGCGAAGTTTTCCACTCCAACATACTGCCAGTTTTTGGATTGTATTTATTTCGTAATTTGTATGCGTTTTCTAAGAATTCGTGGGGAAGATGCAATGCTTTGCAAACCTCCAAACCGTACATAGTTTCACCTGGTCCATCTTTCAGTTTTCTATCATATACCAACTTGTCTTGTTCCTTATTGTAATGAACAGACATATGCATCAATGCCATGTTTTTCATATTTATCACCTCTTCGTAATCCACAATTTCGTGAAAATGTGTGGCAAAAATGAAATTACTTTTCTCTCTATAAAGATGTTGGATGCCGGAAATAAAAATGCTCATTGCAGAATTACTTTCCGTTCCAGAACATAGTTCATCGCCTAAAACCAAACTATCTTTATCAGCAATAGAGAGAATGGTTTTTAATTCCAGCATCTCTACGGCAAAAGAAGACAATCCCTTAAAGAGGTTATCATTTCCTAAAATTCGTGTGAATATATGTTTGTATGGTGAATAAACAAACGCAGAACAAGGCACATAAAACCCTGCTTGTGCCATAATAACAATGATGCCTATTGCCTTAATAAGACTGCTCTTCCCAACCGCATTGGTACCATAAAGTAATACGCCTAATTTATCACTATCCAATGACAAATCATTTGTTACATAGGTTTCATCACGAAGCAGTGATTCTATCAATATGTGTCGCATTCCTTCTGCTGAAAAAAAAGCACTTTCGCTTTTGCGAAGAAGCGGTTTGCATAGATTATATTTGGTGGCAATATGAGCGCGGGTATAAGAATAATCCACAAGCGCGATGAATCGAACAATTTCATCCATTTGCTCTGATTTTTCGTGTAATTTCACAACAAATTTCTGGTAAATTCGTGTCAATGAATCAAGCATCACATGTTTGGAAGAGAGAATTGCTCCACATAATTTGCGAATATTATCACAAATGATAGTGATATTACTAGTCGTGGTTTTTACATATTCTATTTTACTGACATCCAGAACATAGGTCTTTTCGGATTTTGTATAGCGTGAGAAATATGGAACGTCCACGCAATTCATACCTTTGAGTTGGGTTTTGAGAATGGTGGCACGGCGCCCAGTACATACGAGGGAGTTTCCTGATTTTTCAGTGCTGTGGATTTTAATATATTCCGTCTTCTTTGCCTTTTCTTGTGCCTTTGCTGACTTGCATTTTGCTTCTTCAAATTTTGATACCTTTTCGTCTAAAAATTTCTGGATTCCCAATAAAATATCGTAGGAGTCGTACCAGTGTTCAACCGTTTTATCGTGTTCTTCACTGAATCCCGGTTTAATAAAATTATCATCAAATGTCAATGTGTTTTTATCCTGAATTTTATCAAAAACTAATACGTTTTTCATCAGTGTGCAGAATTCTTTGCAATAGGTATTCACTTCATTTGATATCTGTTCAAAAATATAACTATTGCAAGCAGAATCCAGTTCCATAAGACGAAATATATCTTGCGTTGTTACCAAAGATTCGTGCATATGAAAGCAATCTGCTGGAGTTATTTTCTTCAACGCCATCTTACGCGAGAGTTTTTCCAAATCGCGAATGGTTGCTAAAGTTGAGCGCATTGCATCTCCATCTTTTTTGCAAATAATGTGTTCACAGAAGTCGTATTCTTTTTGAAGGGTGGAAGCATTGGTAAGCGGATTGAGAAACATATATTGAAATTTTCGCTTTCCCATTGGCGTTTTGCATTGATTTAGAAACGAAGCAACCGACGATGTAGAACCATTGGCACCTGAGAGAGAAGTATCAATAATATTCAGTTGCTTGAGTGAATGATTCCCAAGCACCAGATGTTCAGTGCAGTTTTCAAAATTAGGTGGTTGAATTTTTTTAGTTAAATCTGGATTATGGTAGTAGATAAAGTCAAGTAAATAACAGTATGACTGCGTTCCAATGGGATAGTGGGCGAACTGTGGCGAACTTTCTAATTCCAAGACCTTAAAATATTTTTTAATAATTTCTCTCTGGTAAGTTTGCTTTTCACAATTTGACACTTTTGTTTTGTGAGGACTTTGTTCATTGGTTTTATCAATAATATGACGACATTCCGTCTTCAGGTCAACAAAATGCAAGATATTCTCAACTGTTCGATTTGACAAGTTATGCACAACAATAAGTTCACTAGGTTGGTAGATTGAAACATATCGTTCCAAGTCTCCATAGGCATCTGGTGTGGTAGCATACTCTTGATTATACTCAAATACAAATGATTTACCAGTATAGATATCGATATTAGCAATGCCAACGACAAGCGTTTTTTGAATTTTTTCCAACCAAATACACATTGTATTGTTTGTTAATTCATTCACATCATTGGAAAAATAGGTACCGGGAGAGAAAATCCCAGTAAGACTGCGGGTAGTTCCTGCTGCCTTTTCATCCTGACTGTAAACAGCAACAGTATAACCAAACCCTTGCAATTTTCGCAAATATTTATCGAGCATGTAATCGCGTACCCCTGCCATCAAGACATTTTTTTTACCAACGCAAATATTTTTTTGCGAAACTGTTAATTCACATAGACGCGAAAATTCAGAAATATCTGAACCAGTAATTTCTTTCGTTTCGGGGTCGTGTAGTCCGTAAACTTCGTAAAATGCTCCCACTTGAATTAAAACAATACTCTTTGGACCATATTGATGTTTCAATTCTTCCGTATCTTTAAAATATTGCGACACGAGAGACATGTTAAATAATGATAGATAATATTATCTCTCTCTCATTATTTAAATGGTTTAGCAAAATTATAATCTCTGTATAGAATAAATAGAATGAGCGAAGGTTATTCTGAAAAAGAAATTGAGAAAATGTATTTGGATGGTGTTCCTGCGTTGTCTTTAATTGAGAAAATGTGCCATGGATGTCAATCGGGGGTTGATTGTTCATCTGCCCATATTGCAAAATGTAAAAATATGAATGAGAAAAAGTCACGCGCTGTACAATGGTATGTGGATAAGCATGGTTTACCTGAAGACCATGAAGAGTATAAAAAAGAATACTTAGGACAAGGGGGTAAAAAAACTAAAAGACGAAGAAGACGTTCCAGAAGAACGAGAACAAAGCGTTCCAGAAAAACGAGAACAAAGCGTTCCAGAAAAACGAGAACAAAGCGTTCCAGAAAAACGAGAACAAAGCGTTCCAGAAAAACAAGAACAAAGCGTTCCAGAAAAACAAAGAGAAGATAGATTTTTACTAAAATAAATAATAATTTTAGTAAAAAATTTAATATATTATTTATTTATAACTATGACAACTGCATATAAATTACTTATTAACGAAGATGATGCTGAATTTAGTAAGTTCAATGAAACCATTAAAATTTCTATTAAAAATCCTAAGAATATTTCTGTATATGAATTATGGAGTGATGAAATAAGTAATAACAAAACAAAAAAAATTTTTACTTTGAGTGCTCCTCTACTTGTAGAATGTATTAATAATTATAATCAAAATGTTTTAAATAAACCAGGATTTATATACAATCCGACTGCTTCAGTAGTTTTAAATTTCCCATCTAATGAACCAAGGTCGGTTTATGGTGGTCTTTTATATATTAATGAAATAAATTTTACATCTGATACATTGAATATTATTTGTATTGAAAAACACAACTTATTTATTGAAGAAGTAAATGACTTTCCCGATAATTTTAAAGGTAACATACGAGTAAATATTAATGGATTTCAATCAACCAGTTTACTTGGTCAGGTTGACAATGAATTTTTAGATTGGTTAGATCCATGTTATAATAGAATAACTCCATACCCTTACATAGAAGAAAGAAGTGAAATTGTAGAAAATAGAGAGTCGCCGGCATATAATTTTTTAAGTAAAGGCATTGTAACAATTACAAGGAAAAGTTCAACCGTTTCAGAGATACTAATTAAAAATCCTTCAAGTATGGTTTTTTATGAAATATGGGGTCCATTAACAAACAAACTCAATGTACAAGAAACTATGCAGGGTTCACTTGAACCAGCAATTAAATTTTATACATTATTTAGAAGTACTAATGACAAAATCTTAAATACCCCAGGTGCAGACAAGGACAAACAATTATTTTTTCCAACAACCACATTTGATTTAAAGGATAAAAATGGCAATATTTATAGTTTAATTGGTACAATAATAGATGTTAATACAAATTTTGAATCTACAGAAAACACTATTACTTACACAGTTGATAGTTCAAATTATTTAGTCTATCCATTTAACCGTATTCAAAGTTTGCCATCAGGTGAGTTTGAAATGTTTATGGAAATTGATGGAATAAGTGTTCCAGAAAATACATCACAACAGTATTCGTTACCTGAAATTACCAGTAACTATAATTATGAATCATCATTAAATAATCCTACTTCAATTAACGAACTAGCAAATGAATTTTATAATTTTTCAAATGGCGTGCCTTTTCCTGGACAAGGTGAAAAAATTGGAATTATATCAAGTGGTTCTTTTTGGGCATTGTTTACAACATTATCGCCAAGTAAGCAAAGTGCAGAATTAAACAGAATAAAAGAATTATTCCGAAGTATTCCTGGATTAGAGTCATACAATCCTAAAATAACAGTAGTATCTAATTTAACTACTGATGATTATAATAACTATTTTCCTACACCTTATCAACAATCTGTACAAGATACCATAAATAATGATGTTACTGAAGATATGTTAGACTTAAATATGGTAAGTTTTTTATTACCACATATTAGCGAAATCGTTATTTATATTTTTAATGATAATGATTGGGGGGAGGATGAAGATACAGGTAATGTTTCAAATGAATCGGTTGGGTTTATACTTGACCATGCCAAAGAGAATGACGTTAATGTTTTAACATGGTCTTATGGTATTAAAGAGCAACCATCATCAAACTTTGTAAACAACGAATCAGATGACCAAATTTTTGAGAAAATAAAGGATTCCAGCATTTCACTCTGTGTTTCTACTGGTGATAATGGAGGAGCAGATGGAGTTCAATATGCTTCCGTTAGTAAGTATGCAATCGCAGTGGGTGGTACTCAAACTGGTTCAACAGGACAACCTAATTTAGGATGGACCGATAGTACTGGGGGTGTTTCTTCATTAGTAAAGGCGTCGGAAGTACAGGAAAATTTCACTAAAAATGAAAGTAGACAAGTTCCTGATATTTCTGCCCTTTCACAACCATTATGGTACGTTCCTATTGGAGTATCAAATCCAGGTGCATGGAATAATCAATATGGAGGAACCTCAGCATCAGCACCTCTAATGGCATCAACAATAGTGTGTATTAACCAAGCAAGAAAAGAAAAAAATAAACTGCCACTTACAAATGAGCAATTTCTTTCAGTATTATACAATAATTATGAAACACTTCAGGAAAATAAATCTATATTAGATATTGTTGAGGGAAATAGTAAAGCTCATAACAGTAAACCAGGATATGATTTAGTTACAGGATTGGGAAGTTTGTTTGACACATCTGCCTTAGTAAATTATTTTGTTGATAATGTAGAATAATTTTTAGATACTACTACACATTCGCTGTGTTTTACTTGTTCAAAGATTTAAAATAAGCAATGGTTGATTTTAATCCATTATCTGTATCCACAGTTGGATGCCAAACTAAGATTTGACGTGCTTTTGTGATGTCTGGATTTCGTTTCATAGGATCATCACTCGGTAATTCTTTATAAATAATTTTAGAACTTGATTCTGGTATAAGTTCTTTAATTTTTTCCGCAAGTTGTTTTATAGTTCGTTCATCTGGATTTCCAAGATTAATTGGACCAGTAATATTTTCGGTTTCCATAAGTTTTATAAGACCATCCACCATATCACTGACATAACAAAAACTACGGGTTTGAGAACCATCGCCATAAATTGTTATGTCCTCGTTTTTTAAACATTGATTAATAAAATTACTGACGACTCTTCCATCTTGAGGGTCCATATTTGGACCGTAGGTGTTAAAAATGCGCGCAATGCGGATATCCACATTATGATTACGGTGATATTCCATCATCAAAGTTTCTGCTACCCGTTTTCCTTCATCATAACAAGAACGAATACCGATTGGATTAACATTTCCCCAATATTCCTCTCGTTGAGGTGACTCCTTAGGGTCGCCATACACTTCCGAGGTAGATGTCAATAAAATTCTTGCTTCAGTGCGCTTTGCAATGCCCAAAGCATAAAGAGTACCCAAAATGTTTGTTTTAATAGTCTTGATAGCATTATATTGATATGCTTTTGGGGATGCAGGGCACGCTAAATGATAAATTTGGTCGACTTCCAAATAAAGTGATTCAGTTATATCGTGTCGAATAAATTCAAAATTTGGATTTTCACGTAAATCTGTAATGTTTTTCATTGAACCAGTAAAATTGTTATCCAAACAAATGACGTAGTGTCCTTCAGATAAAAGTCGTCTACATAAATGATTTCCAATAAATCCAGTACCACCTGTAACTAATATTTTCTTTTGCATGTTTCTAATAAATAATTTAAAGAAAGAAATTTTATATTGATTATTTGCTAAATGTTAAATAATTATATTCCATATACTGTAGAAATTTCTAATTCATGTGATACAGTTAAAATAAAATCTGAAGTATATTCCTACATCATGCATCTTTCAACAAATTATCCAAATTATAGATGGGCAAGTCCTAATCTAATAAAAAAAAAAAATTATAAAACAGGAGACCAAAGTATTGAAAAAGGCGTACCGTATTTGACTAAACATTGGAATAAAGGTAATTTTATTATTGAAGATAACACCGAAATTTGCAGATTAGAGCAATATGAATACGATAAGTATTGTTTCTTAAATCAAGAAACTAATAATACAGATAACGAGCGTTTTTTTAAAGATGCACAAGAGATTTTAAAAAAATTGATTCCAAAAACTAAATTGGTTGTGAAAGCACAATAATCCCACATGGCACACCGAAATCGCGTAAACGAAGCACCTATTCCTCTCAACAATGCGCTTAACCAAATGCGCAATGTAATTAACCCTAATATATCTTTGACTAATCTCAGACATCTTAATAATACAACTCCACGATTTGAATGTGATGTTGTATATTTGCATCAGCAAATTATGTTTGGTACACCAAATGAGGTAGAACATTTCCTTGACAATTATTGCAACATTCATGGTTTGTATGCTACTTGTATGTTTGTGAACTTCCCTTTGCAAGATATTGACAATCACAGCAATATTACGGCACTCGAATGTGCGTTGACTTGGAACACAGACGCTCATATGGTGCGTGTTCTTTATCGGTGGGGTGCAAATGTTCATACACCCAATATTGATGGGTTCTTTACAAATGATCGTAATCTACCACCCTATCGCAATTATCTTCGTGACTATTTCACGATGGCAAATGTAGAAAATGTCAACAATTATCCTCCAGTCGAGGGTCTTCGTGAGCGAGATGAATTCCACAGGGTACTTCGCGAACTAGACTATATTGTGGCTGAAGTGGCAGCACCCGCTAACTGGCAGATGCCAGAGCGAATTCTGGACCGTAACATCAATAATAATAATAATAATAATATGGTTATTGATGATAATCAGTATTGAATACGAGGATACACTAAGTAATACAATATTCCTAAGTATGATAAAATTGCAAGTGCGATTGCTAATAACCAAACTGGAATAACTGTTTTATTTTTGTATCCCACACCAAATGTGCGAAGGGACCCATCGTGATTATACAGGAATCCCGGTTTAAGTTTTATAATAATGACATAGATTCCAACAAATAGAATTGTCGCAAAAGATACTAAATGTTTTCTTATAAATGTGCGATTCAAATTAAAATTCATACCCTACACTAACTTTTGATTTTTTTTGTTTAAGACAAACTTGTTTCTAAAATGAGCGACGTGACAACATACGGGTCCATGTTCGAAGAAGGACGTCTGTCCTCCAAATATCCTCTCTTTTGCTTATCCGTATCACGTGGGATACGAATACTTGCTCCACGGTCTGCAACTCCATATGTGAAATCTTCCATGGAAGCAGTTTCGTGTTTTCCAGTCAAACGCAAGTGGTTGTCTACACCATATGCTTCAATATGTTTTTTATGGTTTGTTTCCAGTTTCTTAATTGCTGAAATAATTGCATCATATCCACCTTCAGCACGCATAGTCTTCGTGCTAAAGTTAACATGGCATCCCGAACCATTCCAATTGCCTTCAACAAGTGGTTTTGGGTGGTAGTTAATCCAAAGACCATACATTTCAGCAGTGCGGTTCAAAATATAGCGCATCATTACTAGTTGGTCTGCCGCGGCAACACCAGTAGCACATACTTGAATTTCCCACTGAGATGGAGCAACTTCCGCGTTCATTCCTGTAACGTGGATACCTGCCAAAATGCATCGCTTGAAAGCAGATTCTACACAATCGCGACCAATGGCATTGTTGCTTCCATTTCCACAATAATATTCTCCCTGTGGGGCAACGCTTTCATCATCATTTGATAATCCCAAAACTTTATCCTTCTTCATAAGGAAAAATTCCTGTTCCAATCCAAACATTGGTTCAGTGTGTGGCCACAAACCAAAACGCTGAACTGCTTCATGTCGCGTATTTGTGCTATGGGGCGTCATATCTGGATTATAAACATCGCAAAGTACCATCAAACAATCACCACCTCTGAATGGGTCGGGGAACACGGATTGTGGTTTCAAAATGCATTCACTGCTTTTTGTTCCCGCCTGTCCAGTAGAAGAACCGTCGTAGTTCCAGAAGGGCAAGTTTAAATCTGCCATTTTTTCTGGCGTTTTTTCATAAATAACTCGTGTCTTACTACGAGGATTTCCTGACGCATCTGTCCATACATATTCAACCAGCATTAAAAATTATATTCAAACCTATAAAGAAATCTTTAAATATAATTTATTAGTTATAAAAACTTGCTATTGTACTGCTGACCAACTACTCTAAATGTTGTATTATTTTCTAAATCTTTAATATTATCAACACCGACATAGGTACATGTACTTCGCAATCCGCCTAAATAATCATCTACAGTATCCTGTAGTGGACCTTTATATGGAATTATAAGATGCCTTCCCTCTGAACTACGATATTTTTTCATCTCTCCGTAATGCTTGTTCATAGCATGTTTTGAACTCATTCCATAAAATTCTTTGAATTTTTTTCCATCTTCCCCCTCTATGACTTCCCCAGGATTTTCATCGTGTCCCGCAAAAACTCCACCCATCATTACAAAATCTGCTCCTGCACCAAATGCTTTGCTCATATCACCAGGGCAAGTAATACCTCCATCTGCCATAATATGACCATGTACTTTGTGGGCTGCATCAGCACACTCTAAAATAGCACTGAGTTGAGGAACGCCTACCCCAGTTTTAACCCGTGTTGTACATGCACTTCCTGGACCAATACCAACCTTAACTATATCAACCCCACCATACAATAATAATTCTTGGACGCGTTCTCCCGTACAAACATTTCCTGCTACGATAATTTTGTGTGGAAATTGTTTTCGTACTTTTTGACAAAATACAAGCAAAGACTGCATATAACCATTGGCAACATCAATACAAATCCATTTACAATCAACCTTTCCCATAATCTCAATTAGTTTATCAAACTCCGCATCGCTGATTCCCACTGAAACCATAAACATTTCATTATGTAACCAGTTTAATTTAAAATGTGATTTTTTTTCGTAATCATCCACACTATAAAATTTATTCATTGCGGTGAGCATATTATTTTTAGAGAGTACATTATACACGTCAAAAGTACCAGTAGTATCCATATTTGCAGCACATATAGGAATACCTTCCCAAAATACTCTTGAATTCAAAAAACACAAGTTTTTCTCCAAGAATACTTGGGATCTTGAATGTACATTTGAACGTTGAGGTTGAATGAGAACATCTCTAAAATCTAACTGAGGTTCTAAAATGATTTTAGGCGGCATGCGACTAACTACAATAAAATTATTATCTTTATATTATATTAGTATGTCTCAAGAAACAAAAGCATTTAATGCAATTGAAAATGAAAAGTTGACTTCATTAGGTAATACAAAGTTACCTTCCCTAGGTAATACAAAGTTACCTTCCCTAGGTGATGCAAATTTAACTTCCTTAGGAAATGCAAATTTATCTTCCTTAGGAAATGCAAATTTAACTTCGCTAGGAAATGCAAATTTATCCTCCATTGAAAATAAAGAACTAGATGAAACTACTAAGAAACGTCGTGGAATAGTAGCATTTGTAGGAAGTATGGCATTCTCAATTGCTTTTATTATTGTGTATTTTGTATTTGGTAATATTTTTCTTAGTCAAGCAAATTTTTACTCTCGGTACAAAATGACAGGTCGTTTTGCCAATGGACCTCCTTATACAACAGAATCTCCTTATAAAAATATTTTTACAGACTCAACTGATGATGCATGGGGTTATAGATATATGCGATGGTTAACTGATAGTATGATAACATCCTTTTCTAAAAATCGTTTTTTTCTAGATATGTTTTTTG
>Ga0213861_10000702_pt1 | contig 29675 bp, 31 predicted proteins | sample PICome_4_FD_160110 | JGI IMG/M metagenome (GOLD analysis project Ga0213861, IMG submission 160110) | Coastal seawater microbial communities near Pivers Island, North Carolina, United States - PICO131 | ecosystem: Environmental > Aquatic > Marine > Coastal | place: USA: North Carolina... | reverse complement strand
TTTATTCGAAGAATTTATCTTAAATGATTAATTTATCATCTTTTTTACCTATATTTGACTAATTATTAATCATTCTAAGAGAAGGAAATAGCTATGAAAACCAATATGATCGGCGAAAATCTAAAATTACTCCGTAAACGAAAAAAATTTTCACAAGAGGAATTGGCTACTGAATTGGGTTTAACTCGATCTTCATATAGTGGTTATGAAAATGGGGTCGCGGAGCCTAATTTGGAGAATCTAACCAAATTCAGCGAATTTTTTCATATTTCTTTAGATAAACTCATCAAAGTGGAGTTGGGAAAAATCTCGGAAAAAGAATGGGATAAAATTGATAAGGGAATTGAGGTGGATATGGAGGGTAAAAGCGTTCGCGTTATTGCTCTAACTGTGGATAATGATAATAATGACAATATAGAATTGGTTTCTAAAAAAGCACGCGCCGGTTATACTACTGGATTTTCAGATCCTGAATTTATTAGTGTTTTGCCAACGTTTAATCTACCATTTTTGAAAAAGGATCGGAAATATAGAACTTTTCCGATCAAGGGTGACTCTATGCCGCCTGTATCTGACGGAAGTTATGTCGTTGCTGAATATGTTGAAAATTGGAGTTCAATTAAAGATGGATTCCCTCATATTGTTGTGACGTTAGATGATGGCATTGTGTTCAAAAATGTATACAAACGCCTTAGTGACAGTCAATCGTTTCAACTTTGTTCCACCAATCCACTTTATGAGCCGTATGAGGTGCATGCGAATGATATCGTGGAGGTTTGGAAATTTGTGAATTATATTTCTTCGGATATGCCTACCACGGCTTTTAAGGAAAGTGAACTCACCAAAGCTATCTTGGATTTGCAAACGGAAGTAAAACATCTAAAAAACGTTTATATCCCACGTAAGCAGATGTCGTCATAAATCCAATGAATAAGATTTATTCTAAATTTGATCTGTAACAATTCTCGAACAATTGAGTTAAATTCAGTCGGGCTGTATATTTTTATGGATGCAGCATAAGTCTGCTATTCGTTAATTTAATTTGTGACTTATTCGGAATGAAGCCGAAGTCAAAAAATATGGTAATAAACGATACTTTGGTTTAAAGCGAGAAGTAGATTTTGGACAATCAAATTATTTAGAATTTTTGAGTTACGGTAACCTGCGAATCATGAGTATCCGTAAAAGGGGCGAATATTTTAAAATTTCCAATTTACTGTCTTTTACAAATGAAAAAGGTAACCAAGATGTCTACTTTTTATTCCATGTATATGCAGGAATTCAGAACGGTGAGTATAAATTATTCAACGCTTTGCAAATTAACACCAAACTGCTCGCACATCAGAAAGTAGGCTTTATCAATTACTATTACCCAAAAACGCATACGTTTGATAAGCAGAAAGCCGAGCAACAAAATAACTTCCTAGTGGACTTGGCGCAAAATTTTAATGTACCAACCGCCGAAGTGGCTTATTATTTCACGGAAACTACTGAAGAAATTCAAAAAATTAAGGTTTCGATTTTATTTTTGGCGATAACGGGGTAAGCATACCAACCGGGATTTCTTATGTAGCAGAACGGCAAGTTTTTTCAAACGGTTCGGGTGAATATTACCCACATGAAATTATTCACGTTTTATTAAACCCACACTTTCCAAAATCACATTTTTGGATCAATGAAGGTGTTGCCACTTATTTCGGTATGAGTCGCGGTAAAGAGTTGGATTGGCATTTGGAGAAACTCCAAAAGCATTTGTTGGAACATCCTGAGATTGATTTATGCGAAATGTTAAAACTCATTCGCATTGACGGATCAACTGGCTATAGTTATTTGCTGGGCGGCTATATTGTCAAGTGCATTTATGAAGAAGGGGGTTATGAGCTGTTGAAAGCGGCAATGTGGGAAGGGCGCGCTGAAGCGGATTTTTATCGTCTGATCAAGAAGTACTTAGGGGTTAAGCAAAAGGATATTAACAGTATTTTTAGAGAGCGTATATGTGAACTACAGTTTTAAATCTTGTTTGTTTTTGATTCCAAAAGCTAATCCTGCCGAAAAGGCCTAATGACATGGAAAAGCCATTTTAAAGTGCAGCCCAATATGTTCAGTCGGGTCGTATTGAACTCCAACAACAATTACTGAAATGGCATCAAAATTAGATGAGACTTTGTAAAATTTAAGATGTTAAAGTTTAATTAAAAAGTAATTTCATCTGTAACGTTTCCTTAATTTCACATACTAACGCGTTAAACCAGAAAATAAAACAATGTTCAATAAACTATTCGCCACCTTTTTATGCCTCTTAGGCATTTCCTCAGTAATTGCTCAAAACAACTCCCTGCTCTGGTCTGTGTCAAGAAATGGATTAAAAGACACGTCATATATCTATGGCACAATTCACATGATGTGCGAAGCTGATTTTGAGATGAAGACTAAAGTGAAACAAGCGTTTAACAAAAGTGATCAATTGTTTTTAGAGATTGATATGGACGATCAGAAGGAGTTAAAAATAATGATGGCTTCTGTCAATGGGGAAAAGCCCTTAACGGATATATTAACGCCAGAACAACAAAAAAAACTGGATGAAAAGCTTCAAGCGGATTTAGGGATGAATTTGCAGGGTGTGAATGGTTATAGTCTCAATACAATAGCTAGTTTATTCACCATAAACAGTCTGTCTTGTGAGCAGATTAAAAGTTATGAGCAAGAATTTATGACTATGGCTGAAAATAATGAAATGGAGTTGTTGGGGCTTGAAAAGGTAGCTTTTCAATTTGAGTGTCTCAATAAATCTTCATCTGTTGAAAAAACCTTTTCAGATATTTTTGAAACCGATACAGATGCTTTAATGGATTCAATAATGAGTTTATACAAGGCGGAGTATTTTGACGGACTGGAAGCCTTTTTTGGACAATCGGATTATATGGATGCCAATTCACGGGAGTGGCTTTTAGAAAAGCGCAACAATAATTGGGTAAAACGAATGCCAAAAATCATGAAGAAAAAGCCAACTTTTTTTGCAGTTGGAGCGGCGCACATGCTAGGTGATATTGGGCTTATCGCTCAATTAAAGGCATTGGGTTATACTGTTTCCCCAATTTTTTAAAATAACTTGGCGTTGAAGAATCAGCAAGAAATATTTCTTGAACTTCTAGAAGAACACCGTGGCATTTTAATTAAAGTCACCAAAATCTACATGGATAATCAGGTCGATCGGGAGGATTTGGAGCAAGAAATTGTTTTCCAACTCTGGCGATCGTATGAACGTTTTTCTGGAAAAAGTAAATTCTCAACTTGGATGTATCGCGTGGCTTTAAACACCGCCATCACGTATTTCAAAAAAGAAAAACGCAGAGTGGATAAAAATCCCATTCATGAAAAAATTGAAATTAGGGCTGAGGAAGAAGACGATACAAAAGAAAGTCAATTGCACTATTTCTACAAAGCCGTACAAGAATTAAACAAAGTTGAAAAAGCATTGATTCTTCTCTTTGTTGAGGGGCAATCTCATAAAGAAATTGGGGATAATATGGGGTTAACAGAGGGGAATGCAAGGGTTAAGCTGAACCGGACTAAGAAAAAAATACAGGAGATAATTAAAAATCAAGGTTATGAATTTTGAAGATATCAAGAAGGAGATGAATGAGGAGGTGAATCTAGAGGAGGCGAAAACGCCAACTATCGATTTAAATCGTGGAAAGAATAATCCCGTTGAAATGATTCGATCAAATATGAAGAAGGAGATTGTGACGCAACTGGTTTGTATCGTGATATTTATGTCCTATCCTTTAGTCGTTGACATGCTTTCATTGAATGAAGCGGTATACTATATTTTTATATTCATTACTTCATTAATGACCATTGGTTATATCCTGAAATTGGGGCTATTCTTGAAGAAGACTAGAAATTTCGCAACGAATACTAAAGAGACGATTCAAACTTTTGTATTTGAAGCCAAGCTAACTCTAGAAGTTTATAAGTCCTTTATAATTGCTGGTGCTCTTTTGCTTCCTGTTCCCGTTTTTGCTTTATTGACAGCTAATAATAGCACAGGAATTGTGGTTGATTTTGAGAGGTGGTTTTTATTAGATATTAGTACTTTAGAAATGGTTTTTCTTTTAATTGGGTATTTGATTTTGGCTGTGCTTATTTATTTTATCACGGTTGGATGGGTAAAACTAATGTATGGCAAATACTTGCGTAACCTGGAGGTAGTAATTGAAGATTTAGAAGCTTAAACGAAATAGAGTAAGCGGGTTAAATTAACTATTGAATCTGTTTCAAATCTTTTAAATAGAAATCTTTCGTTAATTCAATATAGGCATCCGAATATTGATTCTTCTTGTTTTTAACAAGGAGTTCATTCGTTTTTGGATCAATACTATCATCAATGGAAAATGTGATGAGTGAGCGCTTATATGTGCCATCTTCGCGAATTGTTCTTAGAATTTTCGAAGGAAATAAATCTTCGAGAGCTGCTCGTTTCAAGTGGTTAAATTCTTCGTCTGAAGGAATAACGATAGCTAACTTTCCGCTCTCAGTGAGCAGATCTGCAGCATGTTCGTATAATTCATGAACAGCAAGATCGTCATTGTGTCGGGCACGATTACGGTCTTCGTTTTTACTCAAAAATGAATTTTCGAAGTAGGGCGGATTGCAGACAATTAAGTCAAATTTCTCCAATGCGCCAAACTCTTGAAGTCTAGCATGTACGGCTAAAAATTGGTGTGAAAATTTGGAGGATTGAAAATTAGCATGGGCTTCGTTTAGTGATTCGAGGTCAGGTTCGATTGCTGTTACCGTTGCTGTTGGATTTTTTTGAGCGAGCATAAGTGCCAAAATGCCCGTGCCGGTTCCAATATCTAATATACGGTTAAATTTTCCTTGAACCCAAGCGCCGAGTAGCATTGAATCGCTTCCTACTTTCTGGGCGTTCGCCTCTTGATGGATAGTGAATTGTTTGAAGGTAAATGGGCGGCTCATTCTTCTTCGTCAGAACCTAAATACATGTCCAATAAACCTTCTGGAGCAGCAATTGTAACGCGTTTATTATCGCGATCAATCAACTTAATAAATTGTTTTTGATTGGGGACCAGAATTTCTATACCTTCGTGATCGATTGCAATTAAAGGGTTGTTTGCCTGATCTATAATATGGATAACATTGCCAATTGACCCATAATGTTCATCTATCACCTCAAAACCTTCAATTTCGTGGAAATAGAACTCTTTACCAACTAGTTCTGGTAATGTATCTAACGGAAGATAAAGTCCACATTTAAGAATAGTTTTTGCGCGACGTTCTGTTTCAACATCTTCAAACTTAACCACGGCTTGCCCATTAGGGCGAATCGCAATTTTCTCCAAAAAAAAAGGAACCAGTTTATTGCCATATTCGACAAAAACTGATTCCAAATTTTTATATTCTAAAGGATCATCAACGTCTAGATAAATAGTTACTTCGCCTTTGTAGCTGCGCAATTTACTTATTACTCCTAGTCTATAACAATCTGTCTTTAGAAACATATGTTTCTTTTTCTGATGGCCTTAACCATTCGAGATTTACTCTTCTTCTTTCTTTGCTTCTTCAGCAGGCGCCTCTTCAGTCGCTTCTTCAACAACTTCTGGCGTTTCTTCAGCCACAGCTTCAACAACTTCTTCTACTGCTTCTTCAGCAACAACCTCTGCAGCTTCCTCAGCAACAGCTTCAGCCGCTTCTTCAACAACCTCTTCAACTACTTCTGGAGCATTTTTAGCAGCAATTTCAGCAGCTCTTGCTTCGTTTACAGCTTTCTCAGCTTCTAAACTTGCAGCTTTTGCATCAGCAATCGCTTGCGTTGCAGAATCAGCTTTCCCGGTAATTTTAGATTCTTTTTCTGATACCCAAGCTTGGAATTTCTTCTCAGCTGCAGCTTCAGTTAAAGCACCTTTTTCTACCCCTTTATCCAAGTGGTTTTTCAATAAAACACCTTTGTAAGAAAGTAATGCTTTTACCGTGTCTGTTGGAACTGCACCAACTTGTACCCAATATAATGCACGATCGAATTCTAAATCGATAGTTGCTGGATTCGTGTTAGGATTGTATGTTCCTATTTTTTCAATGAATCGTCCGTCTCTTTTTGCTCTTGAGTCAGCAGCTACAATGTGATAAAAAGCACTTTTCTTTTTACCGTGTCTTTGCAATCTAATTTTTGTTGCCATGTTTAAATTATACTTTGAAGTTCGAAACTTCTGTTAATAATGATTTAATTATCCCCAAAAAGGGAGTGCAAAGATAATTATTATTTCTGAATAAGAACATCTTCCAGAAACTTTATTAAAACTTAAGTTTTGTCACCAATTTCCCAATCTTGAACATCTGGTGTAAGGGTAAAGACACCTATGGGAAGAATCCACACCTCTATGAATAAAAACCAAGTAGAACGGGCATAAAAAACCTTTTTTACAATGCCGGTAATAAATATCGCATTTACTATGAGCAGCAAGAAACCCGAAAGTTCTAAGTATATAATCCAATCATAATAAGGATTATCAGAAGCAATAAATGGAATAGTAATATGAATAAGAACTTGGCATACAATCAGTATTTGAGTTAAGACAACATATTCATCTGATTTTGATTCAGTAGACATATAGGCGACTAACGATAGCAACCAAATTGCGCCTATTAGGGTTGGTAGGATTCTAGTTGCGAGAAATATGTCCGCGGCTCCTAGGTCGATTCCGAAATACCATAATAGTGTTGGACCGAACATCAAAAGAATAAATAAGAATGAGGGTACTTTTAGTATGACTTGTTTCATGATTCAGTTATTGGGAACGCGGCTTTATATTCTTCAAAACGTTGAATAACCTCGATTACATACTCGTAAGTTTCAATGCCGCGACAATAGCCGTTCTTCACCACTTTGTCTCTGTAATAGGTTGGTTTAGATAAATTTCGAATCATATCTGATACGTTGTCTTTCCAAGTATTGCTGTCTAAATCGTATACAGAACAAAGTGCTCTTGCGTCATCAACATGCGCGCGACCTGCGTTAAAAGTTGCAAGCGTAAAATTTATACATTCTGTACTATCGGGTATAATCTCAAGCCATTGTCGAAAGTTTTTATCCAATTTTTTTACGCCAGCAATTATTTGGTCCTCGGCAGATGAAGCCGGTGAAATACCGTAACCTTTGGCTGTAGCCGGCATAAATTGAAATATTCCAAAAGCGCCTGCCCATGATTCTTTCCAGGTTTCAAATTTTGATTCTTGATAGATAATCGCCGAAGTAAGACGCCAATCCCAACCAATTTTGTCGCTTTCTCTTTTAATAATCTCATCATATGGAGATAATTGATCACCGTTCATTGAGGAATAGTTTTCATTTGCCTTATCCGATAAACTTTTATGTTTAAAATATTTACGGGTGACCTCTCCAATTGTTGATCTGTTTTCTTTTGCTGTGAGCCATTCATTAAGGGAGTCTCTGAGTGCTGGTGATGTTTTCCTAACCCCAAAGGCAATTGAATCTTCTTGACTTAGTTTTAGAGAAACATCAATGTTTGAATGATAACGAAGATCAATTTTGGCAATATTCTCATCTGCAATCGTAAAATCAATTTCGCCATCACTCACCATTCGAATTAGTTCTTCAGTAATAAGGTCGCCATCAGTTGCGACGATATTCATGTTTAAAGCCAATTGATCGTTTAAAAGTTTTATCTGCGTGTAATAAGTCGAGTTTTTCCATACATGAATGGTTTGGCCTTGTAATTCCTCAATTTCTGTTACTAAAGTGTCATTTAATTCCTGTCTGGATAGTTTTCGATAACCTTCGGGTTTTCGTTGAATCAAAACCTGGTGCGTTTTTAGATGCGGAACCGTAAAATCGATTTGTTGGCTGCGCGCTTCAGTAATAGTGAGGTTGCATGCAATTACATCTCCATTACAACTGTCTAAATGAAGCATCATTTCGTCCAGGTCATTGACCATTTGTACTTGTAATCGAATGTTTTGGTCCTTGGTGAATTCATGAAGAAGTTCATATTCGTACCCCATGTTACGACCACGATATATGAAATAACTAGCAGGACTATTTTCCGCCAAAATGGTTAAAACACTGTCCGTTTTTATCTCTTCCCAATCTCTTGTGATTTCAGGAATGACTTCTACTTCTTTCTCTTTCTTTTCTGAACACGCAGCGAAAAGTAAAACAAACAATATGGCGATTAATGATCTCATTTTTAGTATAGCTTTTACGCTAATCAAATGTCAATCTACGAATTTACTTGAGGGAATCTTGAATAAACTTGTTGGAGTTTTCCACAATTGACGCCATAAAGTCGGTATACAAAGCATCAATCTTTGCTTTTTCGGTGACGTAAATACTCATACATTTTAATACGTCATTATCGAATCCCAATCGGCGAGAATATTGCCAAAGTATTCGGTTAATGCCTTCTTCAGTATCATATTGGAACAACCATTTTTGGGCCTTAAGACGTTCGTACAAGAAACAAAAATCCTCCTCTAAGTACATTAAATTTTGATCCGTTTGAGCATAGATGATATCAACAAATTCCGGAAAACTTTTTGTCGAATAGTCAGACCAGTTTTTTGTGATATAATGGTCTAAGATAATGTCACTTGCAATATATGCGACTTTTGTCACACCCTCGTTTTGAAATATTTTGCCGACCGATTTAATGAGTGGAGAAGTATCTGTATAGTTGTCAATATACCTGTGCAACTTAACGCCATTGAGGATGTGCGACGGTAAGAAAATGAACTTATCAAGGTTCCCTTTGTATGAATCACCTGCAAAATTCCCGGCAATTAAAGTTGGATTATTTCTGGCGATATAGGCGTGACCAACAAAATTCATTAAACCTCTTGTCCGACTTTAAAATCAGATGTAAAATGGAATTGAATTTCTGGATAATCGGCTTGTGCCATTTGCAAAAGGAAAGGCGTTTCAGCTAAAAACACGTAATTGTCATCCTTGTCCATTGCAATATAGATTGATTTTGCACGAATAAATTCGTCAAGCTTGGATTGACTGTCTGTCGTCATCCAACACGCTTTAAAATAGCGTTTAGGTGTAAAAGCACACTTGGCACCATACTCATTTTCAAGACGATAGCTAATTACTTCGAATTGCAGCTGTCCAACAGTTCCAACTATTTTACGATTACCAGGTTGTTGAATAAATAATTGAGCAACTCCTTCATCTGTTAATTGTTGTATTCCTTTTTCCAGTTGTTTCGATTTCATTGGATCTCTGTTCTCCAATTCCATAAATATCTCTGGAGAGAAACTCGGTATGCCCTTGAACGAGAATATTGGTCCTTCCGTTAGGGAATCACCAATTTTGAAACTTCCTGTGTCATATAATCCAATTACATCACCAGGAAAAGCTTCATCAATCACGCTTTTATCCTGTGCCATAAATGAGGTGGGATTTGAAAACTTTATTTTCTTTTCCAGTCGAACATGGTTGTAGAACTTATTGCGCTCAAACTTTCCTGATACTATTCTTAAAAACGCAATTCTATCGCGGTGTTTTGGATCTAAATTGGCGTGAATTTTAAATACAAACCCGCTAAAATCTTTATTTTCGGGTTCAATAAAACCTTCTGTGGTTTCTCGGCCTATTGGTGACGGGGAGATCTCTAAAAAGGCTTCGAGGAGTTCTTTTACACCAAAATTATTTATGGCACTTCCAAAAAATACAGGTGCAACTTCACCGCTCAAATAAGTTTCACGATCAAATTGATCATAAACGCCTTCTACCAATTCCAACTCTTCCCGCAATTCGGCTGCTGGTTTGCCTCCAATAACCTCGTCAAGCGCAGGATCGTTGAGGTCTTCAATAGAGATCACATCTTCTGAAATCTTGGTTTTATTCGCTGCAAATAAATTTAATTCTTTATTGTAAATATTATATACGCCTTGGAAAGTATGACCTATTCCTATTGGCCATGATAATGGGCGCACTTTAATTTTTAAAATATCTTCTAGTTCGTCTAATAAATCAAATGAATCTCGCCCTTCACGGTCTATCTTATTTATAAAGATGATGACTGGCGTATTTCGCATGCGACAAACTTCCATTAAGCGTTTTGTTTGCGCCTCAACACCGCTTGCGCTGTCAATTATCAATATAACGCTATCAACCGCAGTTAAGGTTCTGTAGGTGTCTTCCGCAAAGTCCTTATGGCCTGGTGTGTCCAGAATATTTAATTGTTTTCCCAAATACTCAAATGCCATCACTGATGTAGCGACTGAAATTCCCCTTTGTTTCTCAATTTCCATGAAATCGGAAGTTGCCGTTTTCTTAATTTTATTGTTTTTAACCGCACCTGCTGTTTGAATCGCTCCTCCAAAAAGGAGTAGTTTCTCAGTTAATGTTGTTTTACCAGCATCTGGGTGAGATATTATGGCGAAGGTTTTTCTCTTCTCTATTTCTGCGTTGTACTTCATTGTAATTGTTGACTCTTTTCAACGGTTGTTTAAGATAATTGATAGCAACAAATTAATTCTCGTTTTCTTCAGGAAAATGTTAAAATTCAAGCGTTTTCGCTTGATTGCTGGCAAAAATAACTGTTTTTACTATATTTGCAGCCATGTTTGCAAGGAAACAACAAAAGTTCGTGCTTTTTTTTGCTGCTTTTATTGGCTTTTCATCAATTAGTCTTGGTATCGATAAGCCAACCAATGATTTGGATTATTCTGCTCTGTTAGGGGTTGATTCAATTCGAGCGGAAGCAAAAGTAAATTTTAGCGCATACGTGTCTGATCTATATGATGATTTAGGAGATACAAGTCTATTGTACACTGCCTTTGAACAGGCAATGACTGGATATCATAATCTCGATAAATATGATAAGTTAAAGCGTAAGAATGTCTTGACGGTGATCGATTTTTCAAAAGCTTCGAATAAAAAGCGTTTGTATATTGTTGATTTGTGTAACCGCAGTATTTTGTATAAAAGTGTTGTGTCGCATGGTGTTAACAGCGGTCGATTGTTTGCGCGTAATTTTTCTAATGAGAATAATTCACGGCAAAGTAGTTTAGGCTTTTATGTGACGACTTTTACTTATACTGGCAAATACGACTTAGCATTAAGGTTGGATGGAATGGAGCATTCAAATAGTCATGCCAGTAGCAGAGGCGTTGTTATGCATGGTGCAGAATATGCAACTTATGAATTTCTGAAAAAGAATGGTTCACTTGGGCGCTCTTATGGTTGCCCAGCAATGCCTTATGAAAACTTTCATCAGGTGGTAGATTGGATTAAGGAAGGATCATGTTTGTTTATCTACTATCCAAGCCGCTCTTATAAGCGCTATTCACGTTATTTAAATCGCAATAAATACCTTGAGGATTTTATCTTGGTTTAATTTGTAGAACGAACTATTCAAAACGTTTCCATAGCTCATCCCAGCTGTTATTCTGGTCTGCCTCGTCGCGTAAAACTTGCTTAGAATTTTCAATTTTGTGGATACACTCAAGCATTTCTGTCATTAATTCACAGTCCGAAGTGTGGTTTTCTTTTATGTAATTTTCAAGTTCAATCTGAGAAATCAATAATTGTTGGCGTAATTTTAAAGTCGCAACTAGTCTTCTTAGTCTTTTTTGTTTTGATGTTTCCATATCTTTTAATTTTCAACAACACACATTATTGAGGACCAAAAGCACAGGGCATTTTAGCCTTTTGATTTTGAGCGGAAAGGATAGATTCGCTGTTCTAATTAAAAGAGATGAGGCATCATATAAAGCTCAGATTTATGCCTAAAAAGAGATAGATTCACTAAAATTTGATGGGTATAAAACTCTCTTCCCATATGAGCATTATTATACCAGTCTAAGGGTTTTGGCACATGTTTTGTGCCTTATTAACTATCGCAAACAGTAGTAAACTAGAATGAATTTTGAAGCCAATTTGAAATTCAATCTTAAAACTTTAACGTATGAAACTCAACGCTTTTATGATCGCAATACTAGTGGTGCTAAATAGTTTTTCTCAAGACTTTTCAGCATCATTCATTATGAATGAAGAAGACTGTAATAAATACAAGAGCCTTTATTACACTTATTTAATTCGAGGGGCTTATGAAGATGCGCGTCATTTTTGGCTAAAGGCATATGATGCCTGCGGCGGAACGGAAAATTTGGATAATGGCTTTTTTGTAAACGGTCGAATATGCTACGAAAGCCTCAGGGATTCTGTATATATGAATGATTCGATTAAATTAAAACAGGTGAGTGATTCTATTGCTTGGTTTTATGAACAAAATCTAATTGTTGCGCCAAGTCCTCAATTAAAATTACAATATGCTGGTTACCTTATTGAAACAAAAAGCACAAATGTTTCAAAAATTGATCAATTGCTTTTAACGGTAGACACTTTTGAATGTTAAAGCACCTGCCCGCTATATTGGCTTGTCCTATCAATATCTAATTCTAAATCATTACAAAGGCGCTTCTAAGGATAAAAAGAAACTGCTTGAAAAAGAGATTTTTGAACGCTATTTTATTTTAATTGAATATGCGGAAGGTGCTATTGCATTAAATGAGTCTGAGCTGGATGAATCAGTGAAAAAGGCTAAATTATTAGAGTATGATTGGGCGAAAGGCTTTTTGTCTAAATACCTTTTGGCGGTTGTTAAAGACGCTGAACTTGTTGAGCAGCAAATGCAAAAGCAGTTCAATCAATTGCCTAAGGATCCAGTTCTTAGAATGGAAAAAATTGCTAAGCATAGCGCCTTGCTTGAAAAGTTCAAGGTACAAGATCAATCGATATATGGCAAATATATCTACGCCTCGTTAGCTTTATTGCCAAGTTCTGCTGGTTTTTTAGGAATTGGGAATATGGAGCTGAGCAATGAGAATAAGGATAAGGCGATAGCGGCCTTTTTAAAGGCAATCGAACTTTCTAATTCAAGTGATGAACAAGACGTTATTAATTTCCAACTGGCATTGGCTTATTACAAAGCGAAATCATATCGCAAAGCATTTTACGCTGCAAAAAAAGTAAATGGATCAAATAAAGGCAAGGCTTTAATCATTTGCGGAAATTCAGTTGCTTCAACAGCGAATAAATGTGGTGAATCTACTTTTGGGCGCAAATCGAATTACTATTTGGCAAACGATTATTATTGTAAAGCGGCAAACTTGGGAGAAGATGCAAGTTGAAACCAATTTTTAAACCTTGCTCCAACCTTGTAAGATATTTTTAGCGCGAGTGTAAACCCTGGAGATGAAATTGAATTGCCTTGTTGGAAGGAGAAGACTGTTATTCGATAGTTCATATAGCTTAACTATACAGGTAACGGGCAGCCTTTCTTGGCGCAGGAATTAAATTCAAAACAAGTAAAGCCGCCTCGTTAAGAAGCGGCTTTACTTGTTTATTTTTTATGTGATTTCTTGTGTTTTTTATGGCTCTTTTTATTTCCTTTATGATGCCCGTTAGGCTTTTTATTGTTGCCTTTATTTTTGTGGCTATGGTAATGACGGTGATGTTTGATGCGCTGAGATGTTCTTCTGTGCTTATGATAAACCTTGTGAGCATTATTCATTCTGTGAACATGCACTAGATTATATTTGTGATGATGGCGCTTGTGTAAGTTATTGTAAGTTCTCCAACTATACGGTTTCCAGGGTTTCCAAGCTTTTGGGTAATTTCCCCATCTCCACGGTGAGTGCCAGGGTTTTTAGGTTGGTCCGAATATAAAACGTACGCTTGTCCAATTCCAAACGTTAAGGATAACAAATGCTGGAGGCATGTTTCCGGTTGACACTGAAATTAGCGGTTCAACGATATAGTCATCACCATAAATCTCTTCGTCACCTACAATTTGAATAGATGCATTTTCTTCGCCGGTTTTTTCTAATTCGATTACCGCAATATCTTGCGATTCTGTCTCAGAAAGGTCTATTCTTAAAATTATTGCGTGTGCGTCGTTTTCAACGTTGTCTATAATTTTTATATAATCTATTTGGTCGTCTTCGTTTAAATCAAGGTTGTTGATTTTATTTTCAGGGCTGTTGAGGCTATTTTCGAATTTTTCAATTGATTCAGCAGTTCTAAATGTTTCTAAAACGGCATATAGGTCAAGGTTGTCGCCAATCATTCCTAAAGAGTCGCTCTCTTCAGCGTGAGAAACCATTACTCCTCCAATTAATGAAGTAATAAGCAAAAATGTTTTAATTGAATATCTTTTCATGTTGTCAAGTTTTAATGAACTAAATGTTTGACTATGAATTGACAGAAAGGTTTAATGGTCTAATTTATTTTTTCTCTCCTATATAGTTGAAACCTAAATCATTGATGACAGCTGAAATAGTGTCATTCGCAATTTTTTCGCCCTCAACAACAACAAGGTTTTGATTGGGATCAGCAGTGACAGCCCTAATTCCATCAATTTTCATGAGGTTTTTTTCAACAGAACTTTTGCAATGATTGCAGTTCATTCCCTCGACGTTATATATTCTATTCATTTGTGTTTGTTTATAAGTGTTAGGGATAAGTTTTTTTAGTTCTACAAAACCAATTAACCCAATTAAAATTATGGCGCAAATAATGGCAAGCCATTCCGTGCCTCCTCCGTGCATATGGCTCCCTGCTGTTATACCTTGTGTAAATAATTGGGCCTCAAAAACGTAATCGATAAGCAGACCGAAAGCGAGAGCGCCAATAACTATGCTGCTCAAATAAATGAGTGTAGACTTTTTTCCAATTGACTTCCAAAGGACGGTTAATGTTGCTGCATTTGTTGCAGGGCCCGCCATTAAAAAAACAAGGACAGCGCCAGGACTTACACCTGCGATTAGCAATGCTGCACCAATAGGAACAGAACCTGTTGCGCATACATATAGCGGAATTGATGCCACTAGAATAATGAGCATATTCAAAAAAGGCGAAGTTAAATGTTCTGTAAAAAGGCTTGTTGGAACGAATAGTGTGATAATTACTGCAATTAGAATTCCTAAAAGTAACTGTCTTGAAATGTCGCCTAGAAAATCGATAAAAGCATAATTGAAAATCCGCAGTAATAAAGGCTTTTTGCTGCCCGAGTCTTCTTCTGTTTCTGAGGTGGTTGATGTGATGGGATCTTCAACTATTAATTTATCTGTTGCAAATCCTCCTATAACTCCAGTAATGAACGCGACAATTGGCCTGAAAACCGCCCAATAAATATTCATCATGGAAAAGGTCATTAAAATTGAGTCTAATCCGGTTTGTGGGGTGGAAATTAAGAAGGAGTTCGTCGCGCCTTTGCTTGCTCCATTTTTATGAAAAGATATTCCAGTGGGAATAACACCGCATGAGCACAAAGGCAGAGGGACACCTAGTATAGAAGCTTTTACTGAGGACCAAAGTCCGCGTTTCCCAAGATACTTTGATACCCGCCTTTTACTGATCACAACATTCAAAATACCCGCAAATAAAAACCCTAAAAGTAAATAGGGCGACATTTGTAAAAAAATGTCCCAAGTAGTTTTCCCGAATTCATTTATAAAATCCACGGTGCAAAGATAGGTAAATCCACAGGATTAATCAGAGAATAATGCACCAATATGAATGATTAAATCTAAAATAACTACTAACTTTGTGCTTTGTAAAAAAACAATGAAGTATCTGATTTTCATAGGACTATTTGCTGCAGGAGGTATCACGGGATACTTTGTTGGTGTCAATCAATCTGTAAATATTACTGAAATCCCAATAAATGAAACGGAAAGAATAACTGAATTTGTTTATGATACAATTGTTGAGCATGAGAGAGTAGAAGTCCCTGTATATCCTGAGCTCGTTGATACTATAAATGATGCCCAAGATTCATTGATGGTTCTGGTTTTACTCGATACTTTAAAGAATCAAATCTTACCCAGAGACACAACGAATGACGAAGGTTTAAGCATTAAGCGTGACGAACAAATTACAGCTATGCGCATTCCAATTGTTTATTTAGAACCAAGTATTGAGAAGGATTCTATTATTAAAGACTTGTTGGGTATTAATGAAAATAGACCAACTGAAATGACTGTTCAGTTTTGGAGTTCGCCTTTAAATTTTTCGGGTTATAAGCTTTCAAAGAATACCTTATTACTGTATGGTCTATCTGATCAGCACGAGTATACGGTTTATCATAAGGATGAGACTTATTATCTTTCTTATGAGACAATTTGTTATCTCCTCAAAGAAACCTAACAATTTTTGCCTTATAGCGAAGTGGATCAAACGCTTATTTTGAATGATTGATTTTTATAAATATCAAGGCGCGGGTAATGATTTTATCTTAATTGATAATCGCCAAGGAACCTATGGAGGTGATAAGGTCAACTTTGCGCGCACATGGTGCAACAGACGTTTTGGCATTGGTTCTGATGGCGTAATTTTTATCGAGGAGAGTAATGAAAGTCTTTTTGAAATGGATTTTTATAATCCGGATGGAAGTCAAAGCTTTTGCGGAAACGGATCGAGATGTGCTGTGGCTTTTGCTAAATTTTTAGGCATTCTGGATACGGATATTGTTTTTAAAGCAATTGATGGTTTGCATCATGCTGAATTGGTTGGGGAACAGGTCAAAATTCGCATGAATCAGTTTGGAGCGATTGAGAAAATTGGGGCGGATGAATTTATCGATACGGGATCACCACACTATATTTCTTATTGTCAAGGAAGTGACATGCGTGATATTGTGACTTACGGTAAATCAATTCGTTATTCGGATCGGTTTAAATCTGAAGGTATAAACGTTAATCTAATTCAAGAAATAGGGAATCATCACATTGCCATTAGAACTTATGAAAGGGGAGTAGAGAATGAAACACTGGCATGCGGCACAGGTGCTACGGCATGCGGTTTGAGTTACGCTGAGCATCACAAGGGTAGCCTTTATGGTGTGGTTATGGTTGACGTTAAAGGTGGAGAATTAAAAATTCATTATAGTAGAACGAATAGGGTAGGCTATTTTTCTGATATTTGGTTAGAAGGTCCGGCTAAATTTGTATTTAAAGGAGTAATTGATGCCTAAAATTATTGGTTTACAAAAATTAGATGTGTTCAATCCATCTAGCACGTATTTATTATTAATTTCTCCAGAAAAAATTCCGCATTTGGCATTGGTTTATAAGGGAGATTATTATTCACTTACTCATAAAAAGGCTATTGTTGGTGAAGCTTTCCAACCTTATTTTAACTTTTTGAAACGTGCTAATCGAAAAATGGTCTTTATTGAAATTATGGATGCAATTAATGATCCTCAGACGGTTTTCAAATCGTATTCTAAAGCGGATAGAGATAAAACGACATGTCTTTTCCCGATTAAGGATTGTTTGCTTCCTGAAAGTAAAGCTGATTTCGTGTATGAATTAATTCCTGATTTATATTTAGCGGGTAAAATTAAAAGTGCTTTTCATGTTAATTTGCAGGATAATTTGACAGATTTAGGAGATTTTAACCTTTCAGTTTATCCTAAAAACGCCATTTTTTCTTACATTGAATCTCTTAACGAAAAGTATGTTAAAAGGCAGTAGCATTTATCTCAGAACTCTTGAGCCGAACGATTTTGAAACTTTGCTCGCTTGGGAAAATAACACGGAAAATTGGAGGGTAAGTGAAACAAGGGTTCCCTTCTCGAAGGAATTGATTTTACAATATGTTACTTCTGCACAAGATATTTTTGCCGTAAAACAAATTAGATTAATGATTTGTTTGTTGGATACTGATGAGGCAATTGGAAGCATAGATCTATTCGATTATGAACCGATTCATCAGCGCATGGGATTGGGGATCCTAATTGTAAAAAATATGCGTGGTAAAGGATATGGTTTGGAGTCGCTGAGCGTAACATCTGAATATGCTTTGAATTGCGTCGGTGTTCGGAATTTGTATTGTAGCATTTTGGGCGATAATCAAGCAAGTCGAAAACTTTTTGAACGCTCTGGTTTTGAGGAAATTGGATGTCATAAAGATTGGTTCAATGACAAAGGGTGTTGGGTAGATCAATATCTTTATCAAAAACGCTTAGTAAAATAAAGAAATGAAAAAAGTTGTTGTTTTAGTAATTTTGGTGGCGCTTGGTATTGGTGCATTCGTGTTTGGTAAACCTTATTATGATTTGCATTTCTCTACCATTTCAATGGCAGAGGATAGAAAAACAATTTATATCCCTACAGGCAGTACATTGGCCGAATTAGCAGATTTAATTTCCGCCGAGGAAATCATGAGCGCCGAAGAATTTAAGTCTTTTTCCAGTAAATTAGATTTAACGGATGATAAAGTAGAGTCAGGGAAATATGAAGTGATTAAAGGGATGAAATCTAAAAATCTGATCTATGCCCTCAAAAATGGCAACCAGGAGATTAAAGATGTGCGGATTACGTTTAATAATTGCATGAATGTTTATGATATGGCTGGCAAGGTAGCGCCTAATATTGAGGCAGACTCGACTCAACTTGTATCTTACATTTTGTCTGCCGAAACTATGGATAAGTATGGGTTCAAACCTGCAACTATTTCGGCCTTGTTTTTACCAGACACTTATGAAGTGGGCGAGTGGGACATGACCGCCGAGGAATTTGTGGAACGCATGGCGGATGAGTATAAAAAATTCTGGACGGAAGAGCGAAAAGCAAAAGCCATGGAAATTAATTTGCGTCAATCCGAAGTGGCAACGCTTGCTTCTATCATGGAGGCCGAGCAAAGTATTAATAGTGTGGAATGGAAGACGATTGCAGGTTTATACTTGAATCGTTTAAAACGAGGTATTCTTCTTCAGTCTGATCCAACGGCCAAATATTGTTGGGGAGACGAATTGGAAGGTGTTCAACGCCTCCTAAAGATTCACATGAAGAAGGATTGTCCGTATAATACTTATATCTACCCAGGATTGCCACCAGGACCCATTCGCATGCCAAGTAAAAAAGGAATGGATGCCGTTTTAAATGCCGAAGATCATAATTACATTTTTATGTGTGCGGCTCCTCCTGAAAATGGTGTAAGTGGAATGCATAATTTTGCAGAGACTAACGCACAACATAATGTGAATGCCGCTAAATGGCATCGTTATGCGGATGAGCGTGGGTATTAGGTTCTGCTTCAAATTTTCTTGTAATTACATGCATTTGATATGAAAAGTCTTTGTTTCATTCTGTTTATTGCAGCTTTTTCGGTAAAGGGATTTGCTCAAATATGGGATTATCCGCCCAAACCTGTTTCTAATTGGATGGAAAACTCGAATTTACCAAAAGACTCCTTAAAAAAGTTAACAGTTTGGTCTCATGAAATTATTGATGGTCAAGATACTGGAGAGAAAGAGCTTAAGACAATTCAGGAGTTTGATTCTTTAGGGAACACGACAAAAATAATTTATGGAAATGGAGACTCTATTTTATATGGCAATTACATTAATGGTTTTTGGCAAGTTAAAATTATGATGGACAGAAATTTGAATCAATCGGTGGAATTTGATGAGAACCAGAATGTCGTATCTCTTTCTCATAATGAATTTCATCATGTGGTTGAGTATGATTCACTTGGTCGGCCCATATCCGCTTAGAATGAAATAGAAAAATTAAAATGGATCTATACAGACAGCTTACTAAGTTCATATGAGGTGTATAAGAATGGCTTATTGTCAGAAAATAGGGTATATCATCACAATTTAACGGAGAATACCGTCGCGGATACAGGTCAGTATTTTGACAGAGAGGGAATGCCATATCCTTATCCTGATTCTGTTAAGAGTTATTTTAATGACCAAAATGAAGTCTATAAATTGGTTTCTGTTTCCCATGACTCTCACAATTGGGATACGACGGTGATTATTTTTGATAAGGTGAATCACACATTTTATAAAGTCCTGTCAAACAATTGCATAAAATTGCAATCCTTAAAAGATGATAGTGGTTATACTACTGCTATTTTGGAAATAAATAATGAAGGTGTTCTTCGGAAGAAGACCAGTTTTGATTATGTATTTGAAAAGTGACGAGCGCAGACGAGTGAAGTTCATTAGGTGAATGAACATTATTTCATCTCTGCAGATATACTCAATAAATGAATGAGGTCTGTACTCGATTTATTTTTCGACTACAGTCAACTATTATTTATTGTTGACTAGCGTAATTCATCTCTAGAGGAGGTACCTGTATCAAGATTTTTCAAAAAATAATACTTACCATCTCACCAATTTCCCCGAATTACTTTTCGTTTTCTTCAGTGGGATAAAAATCCGTAGTTTTCAGAATAGTAAAGCATTTGTGCTTGAAAACTTTCTGGTTGAGATAAAGTGATATCGGTTATGTTGCCGTCTTCATCCATTACTGGCGTTAAAATAGGATTTACAAAACCGTTATAAGGAGCAATGTTTAATGCTGCGCTTCGGTCAAGCACTTCTTGGTGCAATGCCTTGTCAACTTTTACGCCATAGTTTTCAACCAAGTCTTTTCCAGCTTGGAAGTCACCTTCAGATTTGATGCGTTGAATTTCTCTTAACAAATCGCCAAAAATAACTCGCAATTTATCGTAATCATGAATTTCAAAATACGTTTTACCATCTCTTGTAATCCGCTCAATTACATTGTCTGGCTGACCTTTTTCAAAGGCCCATGAAGCTACCAGTTGACGGTTCCGCATATGCGCTTCCTCAATGTCCGCACCTGGCTCTAATCTTCTCATTTGAACCATCATTCCGTTTCTGATGTAGTCGTCATACTCGGCTCGACCAACGTCTAAAGATTCAACTAACCCTAAATCAACAATTTTATTCTCCAATAAGAAATAAAGCGCAACTAAATCTGCACGTGCCTCTTCAAGTGTTGAAGAATAGTTCTTTAACGTTTCTTTTGGTGTACCAACACCCTCATTAATTTGTCCAGATGCATGTCCAATAACTTCGTGCATTGCGGTGTGCATTTTGGAGCCAATTTCTCCTAAAGCAATCGTGCGTTCTATTTCTTCTTCGTTATTTGCAAACTCTCTTAAAATTCCTTCACCACCCGCATTGCTATAAGCCATTACTATGTTTCCTAAACTAACGGACTTTGATCCGTGTTCGGTTCTAATCCAATTTGAATTTGGTAAGTTCACACCAATTGGTGTAGATGGTGATGAATCTCCAGATTCTCCTGCTACGTTCACCACCTTATAAGATACACCAACAACTTCTGCTTTTTTGTGCTCATCCATTATAGATGAATTGTCTTCGAAATATTGAACATTTTCTGCTAAAACAGCCATGCGTTCTGATGCGTCAAAATCTGTAATTTGAATGATTGATTCGTATGCACCTCTAATGCCTACAGGATCGCCATAAACCTCTACAAATCCTTGAATATAATCAATGTCACCTTCTGTTGCTTGGGACCATGTAATATTGTATTGCGACCATTTTTCCAAGTCACCTGTTTCGTAATATTCAATTAATAAACCTAATGCTTTTCCTTGCTCGTCATTCTCAGCAACGCCTTGCGCCAATTTCAGCCATTTTACAACTTCAACAATGGATTCGCCGTACATTCCGTCAGCTTTCCAAATCTCTTCGCTAACAACTCCGTTTTCATCCTTCACTAATCGGGAGTTTAAACCAAATTCAACTGGATGACTACCTGCTGCTTCCATTTTTTCTTTGTAAAATGCATCTACATCTTCTTGCGTAATATTTTCACCATAAAAGTTCGTGGCTGATCCTAAAATAAGATCTTTTGAACCGTCTAAACTTACACGTTTCATATCAGCCGTATTGTCAAACATTTTGTCAACAATTTCTGATGAAAGCGTCGCGCTAGTATTCACTAAAAGCCCGTCAAAATATTTACGGCTGAAATCAGGAACAAATTTTTCCATTGAATAGTGGTGATGAATTCCGTTTGAAAACCATACGCGCTGTGTATAGGTCATAAATTTCAGCCATTCAGGGTCTTCTTGATCTCCATTATAATTTTGAACAATATGCTCTAATGCATTTCTAATGGCAAGATTATGGCGATAATTTTGATCCCATGTCATGTCTCTGCCAGAAAGCCCAGCTTCATATAAATAGTAAACCAATTTCTTTTGGTCCAAAGTTAATTGGTGAAAACCAGGGATATCATATTGTAAAATTTGTAAGTCAGCAAATTTTTCAATTTGTCCTGTTTCTAATGGCGTATAGACAATGCTGTCTATATTTTCATTCGTGGCATCCGTGTTTTCTGATTCTTCCGCACCTCCGCAGCTTGCGAGAATTCCAGCTAAAAGAAATCCAGAAATAATAAAATGTTTCATAGTAATTTGGTATCTGTTTTTTAAAGAGTGTTAAAAATAACAATTGTTTCCTTATCTCTAATAGAATAATTGATAATCGGTTAAAAAACGGGTTAAATCAATAATTGCAACTTTTCACTCACCAATTGGTCCGATTTCTCGTTAATCATAAAAAGATGCATTATCTTTAAAGAGTGAATAGTGTAATGTTAAGTTTTTAACAACGTACTAATACAAAAGCATATGTTTAAAAAGAGCTTCCTTATTATATTTAGTTTTTTATCTGCGACAAGTTTTGCGCAGTTTGGTTTTGAGCGCATTAATAGTATTGATGTGATTAAGGCTGGAGTTACGCAGGATTTTCCTTGGGCAGGCGGAATGGACTTCTGTCAGTTCTCTTCAATCGATTTGGATTTTGACGGCGTAGAAGATTTATTCGTGTTTGATAGAACCTGCGATAAGGTGTTGACTTTTTTACAAAAAGGAGGTCCAGGTGAATCTAATTATGAATATGCCCCGCAATATGAATCAGATTTTCCTGCTGATTTGCATCATTGGGCCTTGTTAGTCGATTATAATTGCGACGGCAAAAAAGATATTTTCACCTACCATATTGGTGCTGCGCGGGTATTCATGAACACCGGTGATGGCTTAACTGAAAATGATTTTGTGCTGAGCGAACCATTGGTGAGAGAGAATACATTAGGAGGGGAAGCCCCTTTATATTTGAGCCCAGCTGATATTCCAGCTGTGGTGGATGTGGACGGTGATACTGATTTAGACATTTTAGCTTTCGGCGTTTCAGGTACTACGGTATATTATTTCAAAAATCTAAGCCAAGAGCTTTATGAAAACTGTGACTCACTGGAATTTGAACGTAAAAATGAATGTTGGGGTAGGTTTAAAGAAGATATCTCTTCCAACGTTGTCACCCTTTGGGATACGCTAGTGTCGCCGTGTCGCGATATTGATTTTGATGAACCAGAAGGGCCGCACAGAGAAATTGGTGTTCGTCAAGATCGTCATGCGGGTTCAACTGTCCTAGGGTTAGAAATGGATGATTCAGGCGTATTAGATTTGATTTTAGGTGATATATCGTATAATTCACTCACTATGTTACTTAATACAGGGGATGAGGTAAACGCAAACTCTGGTATGGATTCTCAAGATAATAGCTTTCCTTCCACCTCAGTTTCGGTAGACTTGCCAATTTTTCCTGCGGCGTATCATGTGGATATTAATAATGACGGAATTCGTGATTTGGTGGTTTCACCAAATTCAAAAGTGGGATCTGAGAATGTAGAGAGTGTTTGGAGTTATATTAATGAAGGTGCTGACTTGGATCCTGACTTTATCTACGAACAAACCGATTTTTTACAAGAAGAAATGATTGAAGTTGGTACATCTTCTTTACCGGTGTTTTTTGATCATAATGGAGATGGCTTAAAAGATTTGCTCGTGAGTAGTTTTGGTCAATACGATACGGAAACAGAGAACTTGAATTCGAAAATCGCTTATTATGAAAATGTAGGTACCGCTGAGGCTCCAATTTTTGAGTTCATTACGGATGATTATCAGGATATATCTACATTAGAAATAGGTGAGAACTTAACCTTTTATCCAACTTTTGGTGATTTGGATGGTGATGGAGACGAGGATATGATCTTGGGTGAATTCTTAGGTTATTGTTATTATATGGAAAATACTGGAGGGGCTGGCAGTCCTGCAATTTTTAACACATTTATACTATTATTGGATAGTGATGGCGCACCAATCATTCAAAGTACTTATTGTTATCCTAGTTTGGTTGATATTGACAGAGATGGAGATAGTGACTTAGTAATTGGTCGCCGCTCTGGAAAATTACAATTTTTAGAAAACATTGGAGTTGGTCCTTATAACTTTGAGCATATCACTTATGACTTTGGAGGTATAGATGTTTCTGGAACAGCAACTGAAGGTTTTGCAGTTCCTCAATTTGTTGACGTTGATGGCGAATATCAATTGTTGGTAGGTTCTAAAAGAGGATACGTTTTTTACTTTGATGATATTGATGATAATTTGGATGGCACCTTTCACTTGGTTGATTCTATTGTTGATGATTTGAATATTGGAACCTATTCAGCACCAGCCGTTACAAACATAAATAACAATAATCGCGTGGAAATGGTATTAGGGAATCGTCGTGGAGGTGTGGCGCTCTATCAATCTGCGCCAACGTCAAACATTAGTTTGGTAGAATATTCCAATGAAGATGAGATTTCAATTTATCCAAATCCTGCTGCTAACAACGTCACAATTAATTTAGGAACAATTGGCTCGAATGAATTAAAGCATACCCAAATTAATGTGAGCAGCATTTCAGGGAAACTGTTGACGATCATTACACCTCATGCAAATAGTTTTTCAATTGATCTGCGGCAATTCGCGAAAGGGGTCTATTTGGTTCATATTATCGACGATCACAAAATCATAACAAAAAAGTTAATAATCGAATAGCTTAGTCCCAGTTTAAGAACAAAGAATTCATTTATGTTTAAAAATAGTTTCCTTCTTGTTTTAAGTATTATTTCATTCATTGGTTATGGGCAATTTGGTTTCGAACGCAATGGTGCTATTGATGTAATTAAAGATGGAGAAAGTCAGAAGGCTCCATGGGTTGGTGGAATGGATTTTTGCCAATTTTCGTCAATTGATCTTGATTTTGATGGAGTTGATGATTTGTTTGTTTTCGACCGTACTTGCAATAAAGTAATGACCTTTTTGCAAAAAGGAGGACCAGGCGAAACGGATTATGAATATGCACCTGAATATGAGAAGGACTTTCCAACAAATATGCATGATTGGACCTTGCTCGTAGATTATGATTGCGACGGACTTGAAGATATATTTACATACGCGATTGGCGGCACAACCATTTATAGAAATACGGGAGATGAAGATGGGGGTAACTCATTTGAAATAGTCGTACCATTATTGGCTTCTGAGATCTATGGCGGAGATTCATATATGTTTTTAAGCGAGCAGGATATTCCAGCCATTGTTGATATTGACGGGGATGGGGATAAAGATATTTTAGCGTTTGGCGTTTCAGGAATTTCAGTAGAGTATCATAAAAATTTAAGTATGGAGTTGTATGGCAACTGCGATTCTTTAGACTTTGAAACCAAGAATATTTGTTGGGGTAAATTTAGAGAAGACGCCGCAACAAACGAAGTAACGTTATGGGATACAACTCTTTTTCCATGCCGTGCGGTTGATTTGTCGGATGAGTTCGCGGTTATTGAAGACACGGAAGATGCCCGTCAAGACCGTCACAAAGGTTCTTCTGTTCTAGCATTAGATATGGATAACTCAGGTGTTATGGATTTGGTTTTAGGAGATGTGGCCTATAAAAACTTAGTGCTTTTAATGAATTCTGGCGAAGAAGTAAATGCAGATTCAGGAATGGACGAACAAGATTTGGAATTTCCGTCCAACTCTGTACCAGTGGATTTGGCAGTCTTTCCAGCAGCTTTTCATGTAGATCTAAATAATGATGGCATTCGCGACTTAATTGTTGCGCCTAATGTTCAGTCAGGATCCGAAAATGCAGAGAGTGTTTGGCGCTACATGAATATTGGAGAAGATTTAGAGCCTGAGTTCATTTATGAAGAACCTGATTTTTTGCAAGGAGATATGATTGAAAATGGCACTTCATCCTTACCCGTGTTTTTCGACCATAATGGGGACGGATTATTGGATTTATTGTTGAGTAGTGCTGGCAGATACGATACCTTGTCAGGAAATCAAAAATGTAAAATTGCCTATTATGAAAACATTGGAACAGAAGACGCGCCAAAGTTTGAATTTATAACAGGTGATTATCAAGACTTATCCACTATGGAAATTGGAAATACATTGGCTTTTTATCCAACATTTGGCGACTTAGATGGAGACGGTGATGAAGATATGATTATGGGAGAGTATGAGGGCTTTTGTTATTATTTTGAAAATACAGGTGAAGCTGGAAGCCCAGCAATATTTGATACTTTCGTTACCTTAGAAGATAGCGAAGGAACCGATATTTTTCAAGGCACTTATTCCTATCCACTGCTTAAAGATCTTGACCGCGACGGTGATTTAGATTTAGTGATTGGAAGAAGAACGGGGAAACTACAGTATTTAGAAAACACAGGAATAGGCACTTATAATTTTGAACATGTGACAAATGAACTCGGCGGTGTGAATGTATCTGGAGATGGATTTATTCAAGGTCACGCTGTCGTTCAATTTGTTGATTTGGATGGAGAATATCAGTTGATCGTTGGTTCCAAACGTGGGAACATTTATTATTATGATAATGTAGAAGGTAATTTAGATGGTACTTTCCATTTGGTTGATTCAAACTTAGACAACTTGGATGAAGGAACCTATACGGCTCCTGCAATTGCAAACCTTAATGGTGATGATCGTTTTGAAATGGTTTTAGGAAACCGCCGAGGTGGGGTCATACTTTATGAATCTGTACCAAAGAATAATATTGGTATTCAACCAAATGAACTCGTGAGAGATTTTTCGATTTACCCGAATCCAACAAATGGTAATGTGCTTATTAATTTGGGAAGTTTATCTGCGCATGATTTGAAACAAGCCACAATCGTTATATACAATTTAACTGGCGAACAACTTGCTAGTTTCAAACCCTCATCAAATAGTATAGTTGTAGATTTAAGCAAATATGTTAAAGGCACTTATTTGGTTAATGTGGTGGATGCAAAACAATCCATCAAGAAAAAATTGGTGATTCAGTAAGTTGTTACTCCATGAGTAAATCAAACAAAGCCTGAACTTCTTTTTCGTAATCTTCAAAAGTAACTTCTACTAGTTCTGGGTCACGATCGAATTCTGTGTCTAGCACTTCACGTTTTGTAATTTTTACCGCTTCAATATGCATCATCATGCCATAGCGTTCTGCGTCATAAATTACAGGGGTTCCTTTTGTGTCTGCATAGGGTGTGAACCAATAAGCATCTGTCATTATTAAATCTTCTGTAAACCAAGCATCTGAACGCGTAATGGTGTCATTGGCTCCTTCTATACTGTATGACGTGGAATACATGCCTGCTAAGCTGTCAGATGCGCCCAATGCCTTTACTTTATATTCTGGTTGAGAGGAAATTAATTCCTGCACTTCGTTTTCGTTACAATTAGCATAAAGCAGGCTAGCACCAAAATCTAATCGCATCTCTATTGAACGATCGGCCTCGTCCGAAATAATTTCGGTCGTGAAAATTTCTCCACGTGCAATTGTGGTTTTCATTTTAGTCCCTTTAAAAGTAATTGTCATTGTTTCTGGCAATATAGCTTGCATAAAACCTGAAATCTCTGAGTTCGGATAAGTAATTGCATATTCAATTTCACCCTCTTGTAACTTATCTGGTTTACAAGAAGTAACGAGCAGGAGTAAGGGAGCAAAAAGAAAAAGAATTTTTTTCATTGGTGTTAGGGTATTTTAGTGAATACCTTCGACAAAGATATAATTTTCTACGATAAAGCATATTTTCTCACAGATATTGATTGGAGTCAAACATTTGAGTTTAAAGTATTATTTTAATTTAAATCAATTAAGTGGTTGGTATAGATTAGTTTATGGAACGGACCACTTTTCTAAACATCCATTCTACGTAGAAGGAAGCCATTCAAAAAAGGCAAGATTAAATCTTGTCAAGTCGAAAAGAATTCCCTTTAAAAAACTAAATTTGCACCATAATTTAGCGAGATGCAAGAAATAAAATTGGTTGAAAATACGTCAGAATTAGGAGCAGGTACCAGAGGAGCAAGTTTAGGTATCGGCGCGTTACATGTTGTTGCCCGTCAAAGAAACGAAGATTTCTTTGGTCAATACGAACGTTTTTATATTGGTGAGCGAAATGAAATGTTAGATTTTCCAACCGCTTATTCGCATGCAAAACGAATTGACGGCTTGGCTGAGGTCTTTCAAAATACAGTTGATATTCTTGACTTCGTTTATAAAAATAACGATTTTCCATTGGTGTTATCAGGCGATCATTCATGTGCGGCCGGAACAATTTCAGGCATTAAAAAAGCACATCCAAATAAACGCCTAGGTGTGATTTGGATAGACGCCCATGCTGATTTGCACACGCCCTACACAACACCATCTGGCAATGTTCATGGCATGCCACTTGCTGTAGCACTTGGTGTTGATAATTTAGAGTGTCAGGTAAACAATCCTGCGCCAGACGTGATTGAAATGTGGGAAGAATTGAAAAATATTGGTCATGATTCTCCTCAATTATTAAAAGAGGATTTGGTCTATGTAAGCGTGCGTGATACTGAAAAACCGGAAGATGATTTTATGGCCCGTAACCAAATCAAAAATTATACAGTGGATGAGGTTAGGGCAAAGGGGATGCAGCAAGTGAGTGAAGAGATTAAAGAGAGGATGACTTCTTGCGACATTGTCTATGTTTCATTTGATGTGGATAGCATGGACTCGATACTTGTTTCAAAAGGAACGGGTACGCCCGTTGAGCATGGATTGACACCAGAAGAGGCAAACTATTTTGTTTGTGAATTTGCATCATGGGATAAAACCTGCTGTGTAGAAATGGTTGAAATTAATCCTTGTCTCGACAATAAAATAAATAAAATGGCAGAGGTGGCTTATGATATCCTAAGTCAATGCGCCGTAACAATAGAAAAAAGATTTTAAATGAATTTAGAAAATCATTTAACCAGCATAGTCAAAGAATTATTGACAAAACATTATGCAATCGAAATTGGAGAAAAAATGATCCAGTTTCAAAAAACAAAAAAAGACTTTGAAGGAGACATTACTTTAGTTGTTTTTCCTTTTGTGAAGATGGCAAAAAAAGCACCGCAAATGGTGGGTCAAGAATTAGGGGAGTTATTAACGGCAGAAATTGATCTGATTACTGGTTTTAATGCCGTTCAAGGATTTTTAAATTTGGTAATTGCCGATTCATATTGGTTGAATATCTTAAATGAAATTGCTGTGCAACCCAATTATGGCAATGGACCCGACAAAGATTCGCGTTTGATGGTAGAATACTCTTCACCTAACACCAATAAACCGCTTCACTTAGGTCATTTAAGAAATAATTTTTTAGGATTTTCAGTTTCTCGTATTCTTGAGGCCAATGGACATAAGGTTGTAAAAACTCAAATTGTAAATGACCGTGGCATTCATATTTGTAAAAGTATGTTAGCCTGGGAGCGTTTTGGTGAAGAGAATACGCCTGAGTCAGCAGGAATGAAAGGGGATAAGTTTGTTGGGCAATACTATGTTAAATTTGACAAAGTATTGAAAGCAGAAACCTTAGTGGTGATTGAAAACTGGGAAAAAGGGAAATTTGGAGGAAGTGAGGCTTTTGAAGCCGAGTATGCCCGATTAGCCCAAGCGTATGCTGCT
>Ga0213861_10000699_pt1 | contig 29751 bp, 23 predicted proteins | sample PICome_4_FD_160110 | JGI IMG/M metagenome (GOLD analysis project Ga0213861, IMG submission 160110) | Coastal seawater microbial communities near Pivers Island, North Carolina, United States - PICO131 | ecosystem: Environmental > Aquatic > Marine > Coastal | place: USA: North Carolina... | reverse complement strand
CCATTCAAAAAATTTATTGTTCATTTAATTATCTCCATAAACTACTATCAATTTTTTTTATTTTGCATTAACCCAGAACCACGATCTCTAAAAGCTTTTTCATATTGTCTATACGTTAGCATAAGATTTAGAGTTGCAATAGAGTTGCAATTTCGTTGCAACTTCTCACTTTTGTTAAATCACCTTTGTTGATATATAAGGATAATAGATCCAGGTTAGCGGGCACCTGGCAACAGAACGCCCCTAAAAAATATATTTATCTCCTAAATAAATAGCTAACCCCAAAGCTATTCCAACTAGTATCCAATAAAAGTTTTCTTTCATGCTACAAATTTATGTAAGTCAGGTTTAAAATAATTGGGTCCTTTCATAACTTTACCTTTATCATTATAAATTGGTTTTCCATCAGAGCCCAGTTTACTCATATTTGAATTTTGTACTTCATCAAAACACTTATCTAAATTAATCCCAAATGCATGACCAGCACCGTATGTAACATATAGTATGTCTGTTAACGCATCGGCAACTTCTGTAATATCTTTATTATCTATAGCCTCTTTCAGTTCATTTAACTCTTCTTTTATCAAATCGTGTCTTAAAGACGTAATCTTATCACTTGGAAATTCAGCTTTTTTTTTGATTTCTTGACCAAATGTCTCCATAAATTTTTTAACACTTTCAAAATTAGTCATTTCTTATCCTTTATATTTTATAATTATTTAATAAAAGTGTATTATATCAGTGAATCAATTATGAAATACAGAATAGAATTTGACAGTATTGGTAAAATTAAAGTTCCTGAGGATAAGTATTGGGGAGCCTCTACTGAAAGATCAAATAAATATTTTAATATTGGAGATTTTTTAGTCAGACCTTTAGTTATCCACTCAATTGCGATAATTAAAAAAGCTGCTGCAATTGTTAATGCTAAAAATAAAGATTTAGATCCAAAATTAAGCAGATACATTATCAAAGCTGCAGATGAAGTAATTAAAGGAAAACATGATGATCATTTTCCTTTAAAAGTTTGGCAAACTGGCTCTGGCACACAGACAAATATGAATGTAAACGAAGTTATAGCTAACAGAGCTATTAAAATGATGGGTGGTAAATTAGGATCAAAAAAACCTATTCACCCTAATGATCATGTAAATAAATCACAATCTACTAATGATGTTTTTCCAACAGCCATGCATATAGCAATAGCTTTGAAAACAAGGGAAAAACTTTTACCCTCATTAAAATTATTAGAAAAAGAATTAGCTAAGAAAACTAAAGAATTTAAATCAATCGTAAAAGTTGGGAGAACGCATTTACAAGATGCAACACCTTTAACTTTAGGGCAGGAATTTTCCGGTTATCATGCTCAATTAAGACAATGCATTGTTAGAATTGAAAATGCTTTAAAAGAAATTTATCATTTAGCTCAAGGTGGAACTGCTGTGGGAACTGGCCTCAATACTAAAAAAAATTTTGATAAAAAAATTGTAAAAGAAATTAGTAAAATTACAAAACTACCATTTAAACCAGCGATAAATAAATTTGCTGCTTTGGCTGCTCACGATGAGATTGTTAATTTTTCCGGAGCACTAAATACCGCCGCAGTATGTCTAATGAAAATTGCAAATGACATTAGATTTTTGGGATCTGGGCCAAGAGCTGGCTACGGTGAATTGGTGCTTCCTTCGAATGAGCCTGGTTCTTCAATTATGCCTGGCAAAGTAAATCCCACTCAATCAGAGGCAGTCACTATGGTTTGTGTTAAAGTCATAGGAAATCATAACGGTATTACAATGGCTGGTTCTCACGGACACTTTGAGTTAAATGTTTTTAAGCCTCTAATCATACATAATATTTTACAATCAATTGAAATTATGAGTGACTCATCTGAAACATTTGCTCGATATTGTATAAAAGGTATTAAGGCTGATAAAAAAAGGATAAAACATTTATTAGATAATTCCTTGATGTTGGTAACTGCTTTGGCTCCAAAATTTGGTTACGACAAAGCAGCCTATATAGCTAAGCTAGCTCATAAGAATGGAACAACTCTTAAGGAAGAAGTAATTAAAGCAGGACTGGTAAAAGAAAGTGAGTATAATAAAATTATGGATCCTGTCAAAATGACAAAACCTACTTAATTAAGAAATTTCAAAAAATAATTTTTTAATTTTTTTTAAATTAAAAAGTCCGAAAAAATCTTCATTAGAAAATACAGCCTCAAAAGATTGTTTATAATATCTCATATCTTCCTTTGATGCATTGTACTCATCACTAATTATAATGTTTTTAAAATTAATTTTATTGTTTAAAATATTTATATTTCCACTTATATCAAATTTAAATTGCTTAGTCTGATTATTATTTTTTATTGAAAATTTTTTAAACAGCTTTTTCTTATTGTTAGATAAAATTGAACAATTAAAATTTAAAATAGGATATTCTTTTAATAAATTTACATCACCCTTGCATGTGATACTACTTTCTAAAATCATAATTTTCTTTGAGTAAAAAATACTTCCATAAGCTAGATTAATATTTAGTTTTAAATCATCGATTAAATTTTTATCAAATTTTTTAGATTTAAAATTTATTTGATTTTTAATATTTATTTTTTTTATTAATTCTTTTAAAGAAAGAATTTTATAAAGATTTAATTTTCTTAATAATTTTATATTAATATCCTCTATATTTGAAATTGTATTAACAGAAAAAAAAGGTTGATAAATTATTTCACTTTCATTGTTTAAGGATAAATTTTTACTTCTAAAATAAGAATTAAATAATTTTAATTTATCATTTTCATGTACAAAATTTAATTTTAAATTTGAACCAAGTAATTTTGCCTTTAAAAGACCGCCTGAAAAAGTGTCCTTTTTGTCATTGTTAAAAATGATATCTATGTCAATTCCAGTTTTAATTAGTTTAAAATTTATTTCATTATAATCATCGCTTGTTTTAATTTTGAATTTTTTATCAAAAAGCTCTCCTCTAATTATATTTTTATTATGTCCGTAGTTAGAAAAATTTATTTTTTTTAAATTTACTAACAGCGTGTCGTCTCTATATATTTTTATCGTTAAATTCTTAAAAAAAATTTTATTTTTTAAATAACGAGTATAGCTAATAAAAGTTTTTAAGTCAGTATCTTGCAACAACACTGTACTTTTATTTAAAATAATTTTTTTTGTTTCAAACTTGTTATAGTTATAAATACTAAGTAGCTTTGGGTAAATTATCAAATTTTTTACTTTTATTTTTAATTTGCCTTTTTCCGCACCCAAAATTGCATTTTTAATTTCTAAGTTAGGTTGTGGAATCGAACTGTATTTAATATTTTCGTAATTATTTAGTTTGATTCCATGACTTTGTATTAAATGGTTTTTGATTATTTCGCTCTTTTTATTTAAGTCAAAAAAATGCGGAATTAACAGAAACGAAACAATTGATATAAAAAAAATTCCGAAAAGATACCTTAAAAAAAACAAAAAATTAAAAAGGGTTGAAAATTTATTGTGAATTCTTTTGTAAATTTTATTTATCATTTTTTTTATTTTTATAACTAGTATATAAATGAAGTTTCCCGCATATGAATAACATAGATAATTTAATTGAAAACCTTAACAAAGAGCAAAAAGAAGCTGTTCTTAACACAGAAGGTCCTAATTTAATTGTTGCTGGGGCTGGTTCTGGAAAAACACGTGTTTTAACAACGAGACTTATTCATATTATTCATCAAAAAAAAGCTTGGCCTAATCAAATACTATGTGTCACTTTCACAAATAAAGCGGCGAAAGAAATGCAAAGCAGAATAATGCATTACTTAAAAGGTAGTTCAAATGCAGTTCCATGGTTGGGTACTTTTCATTCCATTAGTGTTAAATTTTTAAGAAGGCACGCTGAAGCTCTAGGTTACAAAAGTAATTTTACTATTTTAGATACAGATGATCAAAAAAAATTAATAAGAAATATTGTTAAGGCAGAAGATTTAGATGCAAAAAAATTTTCACCACAACTGATTATGTATCATATTGATCAATGGAAAAACAAAGGTCTATTGCCAAAAAATGTAAAATTGGAAAAATCGGGTTCAATAATTAAATCAATTTTAAAAGTTTATGAAATTTATCAAAACAAAACTAAAGATTTAAATGCGTTCGATTTTGGTGATTTGATTTTATTTTGTGTTAAACTTTTTGAAGAACATCGAGATATAAAAGAAATTTATCAAAATAATTTTAAATACGTACTTGTAGATGAATTTCAAGATACAAATTTTATTCAAAATAAATGGTTGAATTTACTTGTAAATGAAAAAAAAAACATTTGTTGTGTTGGTGATGACGACCAATCAATTTATAGCTGGAGGGGTGCTGAAATAAAAAATTTTTTAACTTTTGATCAAATTTACAAAAATTGCCAAGTTTTTAAATTAGAGCAAAATTATAGATCTACAAAGAATATTTTGGATACGGCTTCTTCATTAATTTCAAACAATTCAAGCAGAGTTGGTAAAAAATTATGGTCTTCAGCTAATCAAGGTGAATTAGTAAAATTAAATTGCTACCGAACAGGTAAAGATGAAGCGCAAGGAATAAGTGATACCATCGAACATAATTTAAAAAAAAAATATTCACTTAACGAAGTGTCTATTTTAGTTAGAGCTATTTACCAAACTAGAGAGTTTGAAGAAAGATTTTTACAAGTAGGAATTGGATACCGTGTTTTAGGTGGCATTAAATTTTATGAACGAGCTGAAATAAAAGATGCAGTATCTTACTTAAGAATAATTAATCAAAAATATGATGACTTAGCTCTTGAAAGAGTAATTGGTACTCCAAGAAAAGGTGTAGGTGAGAGTACTTTAAATCAAATTTATCAATTTGGTAAAATTAATAAACTTTGTTTAGAAGAATCTATTATAAAACTTTTAGAAAAAAAAACTTTTAAACCTAAAATTAAAGTTTCACTTACTCAATTGATAAACATGATAACTAAATGGCGCAAGGACTCCTCTAAAATGAAACACTTTGATTTACTTAAACTTGTTCTAGATGAGTCTGGCTATTCCTCAATGTTAAAAAATAAAAAAGATTTAGAAAATGAAAATAAATTAGAAAACTTAAAAGAACTATTAAGAGCGATGCAAGATTATGATAGTTTACAGAATTTTTTAGAACATGTTGCTTTAGCAACCTCAATCGATCAGGAATGGGAGGGTGCGAAAGTAAATTTGATGACTATGCATGCTGCTAAAGGTTTAGAATTTGATGCGGTATTTTTACCAGGATGGGAAGAAGGTCTTTTTCCTCATCAAAAATCATTAGAAGAGAGAGGTGATTTTGCTTTAGAAGAAGAAAGGCGGTTAGCGTATGTTGGAATTACGAGAGCAAAAAAGGAAGTATATTTATCTTTTGCTATGAAAAGAGCTTATCACGGTGATTGGATGGATGCTTTACCATCTAGATTTATTAATGAAATTCCTGAAAATAGTGTAGAAAAAAATGAGATAAATATTGATAGAACAATCGATGATTTTGAATTCAACCAAGATAATTCAATAGAGTTTGATGAAGAATATAGAAGTCCAGGATGGGACAGGTACAAAAAAAAAATACTTAAATGGAAAAAATAAATAAATTAAGAAAGATCTTCAGGACTGAGAAAATAGATGGGTATATAGTTTCAAAAAATGATGAATTTTTTGGAGAATATATTCCAACACATAAAGATAGATTAAAATTTATTTCCAATTTTTCAGGTTCGTACGGTTTTGCGGTCATTCTCAAAAACAAAAATTATTTATTTGTAGATGGAAGATATACTTTGCAAGCTATCAAACAATGTGGAAAAATTTTTGACATAAAAACATTTCCTGATTGTTTGCCAAAAGATGTTTTAAAAAAAAAATTAACAATTGGTTTTGATCCAGAATTATTTACTGATAAAATATTAACTTCATTTTTTGGAGGGACCAAGTGCAATTATTCTCCTATAAAAAAAAATTTAATCGATAAGATTTGGAAAAGAAAAAACAATAAAAAAGATAACAAGTTTTATTCTTTACCAAAAAATTCTGTTGGAACGAGCTATAAATTGAAAGTTAATAAAGTTATTAATAACTTAAAAAAGAATGGAGGTGACTACCAATTTATAACAGCCAGTGAAAATAATGCTTGGTTACTTAATATTAGAGGCAATGACTCAAAATACACTCCAATTCCATATAGCTATATTTTGATTAATCAAAATAAAAAAATTAATTTTTTTTGTGACTTAAAAAAAATTACACATACTTTTAAAAAACAATTCAAAGGGGTAAAATTTCTAGATATTAACTTAGCTAGTAAAGTACTATCAAGAATTAAAAATAAAAAAATTATAATTGATAAAAATACATGTTCTATTTACTTTGAAAGAATTATTTCAAAAGACAATGAAATAATTAGTCGGAATGATATCATATATTATTTAAAAGCGATTAAAGCTAACAAAGAAATTCAAAATATTAAAATAGCCCACATACAAGATGGTGCTGCTTTAACAAAATATTTATTTTGGTTAAAAAAAAGTTTTTTAAAAAAAAGAATTACGGAGATTAGCGCAGCAGAAAAATTATTGGCTTTTAGAAAAAAAAATAAAAATTTTAAATTTTCAAGTTTTCCTACTATTTCTGGTACAGGACCTAATGGTGCTATAATTCATTACAAAGCCACGAAAAATTCAAATCGAATATTAAAAAAAGGTGACATTTATTTAGTAGATTCAGGTGGGCAATATAGCTATGGGACTACAGACGTTACTAGAACAATTTCTTTACAAAATTCAAATAAAAGAATTAAAAATATTTTCACAAGAGTTCTTAAAGGTCATATTGCTGTAGCAAATTACAATCTTAAAAAAAATACGTCGGGTTCAGAGATAGATAATAATGCCCGGAGGTTTTTAAAAAAGATTAATTTAGACTATGCTCATGGAACAGGTCATGGAGTTGGTTACTTTCTCAATGTACACGAAGGTCCACATGCTATTTCGAAAAATAATAAAATTAGTTTTAAAGAAGGTATGATTGTTTCAAATGAACCTGGGTACTATGAAAAGAATAATTTTGGGATCCGTATAGAAAATTTAATTTACGTAAAAAAGATAAAGAAAAAAAATTACTTTGAAAACCTTACTATGGTTCCTATTGAAAAAGATTTAATAGAAGTAAAAATTCTTAATACTCATGAAAAAAAATGGCTAAATAATTATCATAATAAAGTTTTCTATAGTCTTAAAAAATTTATGAATAAAGTTGAAACAGCGGAACTTAAAAAAGCTTGTTCAGCTATTTAAAATTTTATTCCAATCTTTTTCCACAATAATTTTAATATTTAATTCTTTAGCTCGCTCAATTTTCTTCTTTGTTGGTTTAGTGTCTCCAACAATTAAAAAATCCAGTTTTTTTGATAACGTTCCTAAAACCTTTCCCCCATTATTTTCTGCGATTACTTTTGCCTCTGATCTGCTCATTGACTGAAACCCTCCAGTAAACATTAATTTTTTATTGGAAAATTTTCCGCTGGTATTTTTTTTTATATAATTACTTACGTTCAACTTATCGATTAATTCTTTTATAATTGTAGTATTGCTTTCATTTAAAAAGAAATTATTGATTGACTCAATTTGAGTCTCGCCAATTCCATCAAGATCAACTAGATTAATTAGTATTTTTTTTCTACTATTTAAATTAAATAATTGGGTAAATTTATTAATTGTCTCAAAAAACTCTGCTAACACTTTTGCATTTTCTTGACCAATATGTCTAATACCTATTGAGAAAATAAACCTATCTAGGGTAACTAATTTTGATTTTAAGATATTTTTTTTTAAATTATTAATAGAAGTTTCACCCCAGCCCTCTAAATTTTGTATTTTATTATAATTCAGTTCAAAAATATCAGAAGGTTTTTGTATTAAATTAAGGTCCCAAAATTGTTCTATAACTTTTTTGCCAAGGCCTTCTATATTAAAAGCTTCTTTTGAAACTATGTGTTTAAGTTTTTCCTTTGCTATAAATTTGCATTTATAGCCTTTGGTGCATCTTCTTACTGCATCAAGTTTTTTCGTACTTTTACTAAATTCCTTTTTTGTTTCAGCTCCACATAAACATTTTTTAGGAAAAATAAATTTTTTACTTTTGTTGCTTCTTTTTGAAACGTCTACCGAAACGACCTGAGGTATTACATCTCCAGCACGTTGAATTTTAATTACATCTCCTATTCTTATATCTTTTCGAAGAATTTCATCTTCATTGTGTAAAGTGACATTTGAAACCACTACTCCGCCTACTGTAACTGGTTCAACTTTTGCTACTGGCGTTACAGCGCCTGTTCTTCCAATTTGTATAATAATATTTTTAATTCTTGTTGAAGCTTTTTCAGCAGAAAATTTATATGCTATTGCCCACCTAGGAGAATTTGAAGTATTTCCAAGTCTCCTTTGAAGTCCTAAGTCATTTATTTTGTAAACAATACCATCAATATCGTAATCTAATGACGATCTAATACTATCGATTTTCAAATGTTTTTCTTCTATATTGTTAATTCCACAAACAATCTCAGATAATGGATTTATTACAAATTTCCATTCATTAATCTTTTTTAAAAATTGTGATTGTGTTTTAAAAATCATAGGTTCTACCTTTCCAAACCCATAAGAAAAATACTTCAAAGGAATCTTTGATGTTTGATTTGGATCTTTTTGTCTTAATGAGCCGCCAGCAGCATTTCTTGGATTAGCAAACTTATCTTTCAAATTTACAAAATCTTTTTTACTAATATATATTTCACAACGAATTTCTAATATATCTGGTAAATTTTTCGCTTTAATTTGTTGTGGTATACTAGATATTGTCTTTAAATTTTCTAAAATATCTTCACCTGTTAATCCATCACCTCTAGATAAACCTTTTACTAATATGCCCTTTTCGTAAACTAATGTTGCAGATATTCCATCAATTTTTGGCTCTGAAAATAATTCTAAATAATCATTATTTAGATTAAGAAAATTATTAATTTTTTTTAAAAAATCTATAATATCTTGTTTATTAAAAGCATTTGACAATGAAAGCATTGGATGCAAATGCTTAATTTTTTTAAACTTGTTTGAAGGTGTGGCACCTACAATTGAGCTTATAGAATCAATTTTTTTTAGAAATGGATATTTTTTTTCCAGAAGTACAATTTCATTTTTCAAGTTATCGTATTCAAGATCAGAAATTTTAGGATTATCTTTAACGTAATAATATTTATTATGTTTTTTAATATTTAATAATTTTTTTTTAAATAAATCTTGAATTTTCTTCTTATTCTCCATATTGCTTATATTATTTTTTCAATTATTTTTTTTATGAAACTTTTATCTTTTTTATCAAAATTTTTTAATTTTGGTATTTTGTAATCTTTATTTAAAATTTTGTATGACTGTTCAAACCATTTGCTAGAATTGTAATTATAACCCAAAATATTAGCATAAATTTTTGCTTCTTCTTCTATCCCTAGGTGAAAATTAATTTCAACCAGTCTATGTAACGCTTCCTCTATAAAAACAGTTTGTTCATAATTTTTAACTATATTTTTTAATCTTCTGATAGCTGGAACCCATTTTTGTACTGAAATATAAAATTTTGCGATATACAATTCTTTTGCAGCTAATTGATTCTGGATCAAATCTTTTTTAAACTTTAAATCAGTTGCATAATCAGATTTAGGGTATTTTTTTAAAAAAAAATTAATTTTATTTTCAGCATTTAAAAGAGGTCCTATATCTTTTTTTTCATCACTCATTTGTTCAAAATAAATGATTGCAATTAGATAATGTGCATAAACTAAATTTTCATCCGCCGGATAAGTTTTGAGATATCTTTCTAAGTTTTCTAAAGCTTCCTCATAAAAATTTATATTATAAAGAGAAAAGCTGGCCATTATGGAGGATTTAGCTGCAAAATTTATTTCACTAAATTTAAGTTCAGCTTTTGAAAATTGTTTTTGAGCAAAGAAAAAATCACTTTTATTGAAAGCATCTAAAGCTTCTGAGTAAATAACATACGGATTTTCCTTATTTGTTGATTCATATAAAATTTTGTCTTTATTAGAACAAGATAATGTTAAAACAAGTAAGCTGATGATGAAAATTATTCTTAGATACATAATTTAAATAAATATCAGATTTAAATTAAAATTTGTATGAATAATTTGTTTATTATGCGATAGCCGCAAGCTTTGTAGCCTGATTTCTTTCTGAATGATTGGAAATTAATTCATCATTAATAGATACTTCGATCATGCTGGACTTACTCTCAAATAGTTTTTTTAAAAAGCTATTTGATAATTGATGTCCTCCTTGATAGCAGGTTACTTTACCTAATATTCTATATCCTGATAAAACAAAATCTCCGGCTAAGTCTAAGATTTTATGATTAACAAATTCTCTATCATTTCTTAAACCTTCGCTATTTATTATTTTATCTTTGTCTACTACTACCGCGTTGTCTAAAGATCCACCTTTTGCTAAACCAAGTTTTTTAATTTTTTCTATATCTTCAAACAGACAAAAAGTTCTCGATTCAACAACATCATCTAAATTGTCATTTTGAAAATCTATCTTATTTTTTTGTTTGCCTATAATTTTATTTTCATAGTTTAATTGGAAATCTACTTCAAAAGTTGAGTTATTTGGTTCTATTGAAATTTTTCTTTCTCCATCTATTAATTCTACCTTATTTAGGATCTTCAAGTATTTACGTTTTTTTGCTTGTGTTCTGGTTTCTGTTTTTTTCAAAACATCTAAAAAAATTTTTGCGGAACCATCCATAATTGGAACTTCTTCATTATCTATTTCAATTATAGCATTATCTATTCCAGCTATAAAAAGTGCTGCTAACAAATGCTCGACAGTAGAAACTTTGACACTATATTTGTTTTCTAGAGTAGTACAGAGCCTAGCTGATGAAACATTTTCATGACATGCGTGAACTAAATTTTTTTCTTTTAAATCAACTCTTTTAAAAATTATACCTTGATCAACATTGCCGGGGAGTATTGTAATTTTTGAGGCATTGCCTGAGTGGAGACCAACCCCTTCAAAGGCTATTTTGTTGTTTATTGTTTTTTGGTAAATTTCATTCATATATCGATTATCGTTATACTTAAATAATTAAAAAATCGTAAAACAACTAATGTTTCTAAAAATAACAGCAATTAGCTAAATAAAGCCTCAAAAAACCTTGCGATTACTGACTTTTTAATTTGAACAACAGGAATCGCTTCTTTTTTCCAACCAAAATGAACAAGTTTATTTGCATTATTAATCAAGTCTTCGGTTGAAATATTTTTAACAAATCTAGCCTCTAAATTTTGATTTTTCTCAATTATTGTTTCGTAAATATTTTTAAAGGACTTAAAGTGGGACTTATCAGCAAATGTAAAAAAAAATACTGAATGCTTTTTTTTATAACTGGTTAAATTAATATTTTTTAAAATAATTATCTCTAACAGCTCTTTGACTCTTGCTTCCACTATCTGAAATATTAATCTTTTTTTTATCTTAATAAAATTCTCATCATCAAATTGTTTTTTTTCAATTAGATTTTCATTAGACATACCAGTCTCAAATGTAATATTTTTTATGATTTTTTTAACAGTATCTGTCTTTAAAGACGTAATTTTAGATATATCGTTAATAATCAAGTCTGAACCAAAAATAAAATTTTGTTCAAATTTCAAAGAGTCATTTTCAAAATAAAATATATTAGAGTCTTTCTTATTAATCTTTATATTAAAAAAAGTACCGAGATTGTTATATTCTTTACTTATGAGTGATCCTTCAACGAAACTTTTTAAAAAAAAATTTTTAATCTTTAAATTACATTTGTCGAATATATTATTAAGATTATTAAAATCATTGTCATTAATTAAATTGAAAGACAATTCATGAGCATAAAAGTCTCCAAATAAACCTATTGGCAAATTATCAATTTCTTTTTTATCTAAATTAAACTTGGAATTAAAAATATGAAGTATGGTTTTTTTTTCTTCAAATTTAATCACATTAGATTTTAACGAATTAAGTATATAAGTTATGTTTTCTTTTGAAATTTGTGATCCATTAAGTTTTCGGTAACCAGACAAATTTATATATGAGCAATTAAAATTATTAATTATTAAAATTGTATCTTTAAATATTAAATTTAACTTCTGCTCAACAGTGTAGACTCCTTTTTTAATCGCTTCACAAACTAAACCTAAATCAGTAATTCTATAGTTTTTGATGCCTTGTAATGGCGTAATAACTTTAAATATAAATTTAATACTTTTTTCTTTATTCTCTGTACCTGCAGCAAAAATAAATTCTGAATTATTTATCTCTATAAAAAGTTTTGGGGTTTCACCGGACATTAGTTGCTTTTTTTCAATATAAGTTGTTGATTTATTCTATAATCAAATATTTTGTATTTATCAAAATTATTTTTTTTTGTTAAATCAATAAAATTTAATAAACTCTTAACGTAATTTTCAGATGGCAATTTAATTATTTTTTTTTTATAAGTTTCTAAATCCCATCTCATTGACTCTTGCAGGGAATATTTTGAAATTAATTTTATAGGAAAATTAATTTTCTTTAAGTTTATATAAAATTTTTTGAAATTTTTTACATCTCCTAAAACTGTCGGTAGATCTTTATATTCTTTTAGCCTGCTAAATTCTATTAATTCAAAATTTTCACTAATATAAAATTTTTTTTTTTTGGCCATTAAAATCATGATTGGTTTTTTTTCAAAAATTCTTATTTTTAATTTTTTTGGATATATTTTTTTCAATTCGAAGCTTTCCACAAAGTCCATTTTTTTTAATTTCTTTTCAATTTCAGTTGTATTTAAAAATATCAAACTAGACCCATTAAGGAAGTTTAAATTCTTTTTAATATCTGCAGTTTTTAATATAGAATTATTATCTATAATTATTTCTACTATTTTAAAATTATTACTAAACAACAATTTTTGAGGCACGTAAGTACTTAATAAAACCAATAGCACAGAGGCTATTACTAAACGTTTTTTCATCTGTTAATGCTTGCGTCTAAAAGAATTTTTTCTACTAAATTTTCAAAACTTATTTTTCTATAATTAGCAATTTCTGGAACTAATGAAAGATTTGTCATTCCTGGCTGGGTATTAATTTCTAGAAGATTAAATTTATTATTAATAAATTTAAAATCTGATCTTGTAACACCTCTACACCCTAAGGCTTGATGTGTCTTTTTGGCTATTTTAAGAACTTCATTATATTTTTTTTTATTTAATCTAGCTGGCATAATGTGTTTTGTGTTAGCTTCTTTAGTATATTTTGCTTTGTAATCATAAAAAAATCTTTTAGGAATTAATTCGATGGCGCCTATCGGATTTCCATTGATAACTGCTACCTGAACTTCTTGCCCCCCTATATATTCTTCAAACATTAATTGGTCATATTTTTTAAAGAGCTTTGTTGTTTCTTTTTGAAGTTGTTTAATATTTTTACAGACTTTAACTCCTAAACTAGATCCCTCGTTAACAGGCTTAATAACTATTGAAAAATTAATTTTATTTTTTGTTATATTTTTTTTCAAACTTTTTAAGTCAAATTCATTTTTCTTAATTGAGAAATATTTTGGTGTAGCAATCTTATTTTTCAGAAATATTTCTTTAGAAATAATTTTATTCATAGAGTTAAATGAACTTATTACTCCAGAATGTGTATATGGTATTTTCAAGTATTCAAAATAACTTTGAGCTACTCCGTCTTCTCCACCTTTTCCATGAAGAGCGTTAAAAATAACATCTATTTTATTTTTATTAATTAAATTAAAATTTCTAAATTTAGGATCAAATATAGATACGTTGTAATTTTTCTTTTTAAGAGCTTTAACACATGCTTTTCCACTATTTAGACTAACAGCTCTTTCTCCTGAGTTTCCACCTAAAACAACTAAAACATTTTTAAATTTTTTTTTATTCACCAATTATTTTTATCTCTAGTTCTAGATTTACCCCTGTTTTAACATGGACAATTCTTTTGACCTTATTAATCAATTTTTCTATATCAGTTGATTTTGCTTTTCCATTATTAACAAAAAAATTGCAATGTTTTTGTGAAATTACCGCGTCTCCTTCTCTGAGGTTATGACAGCCAGCTTCTTTAATTAACATCCATGCTTTTTTATTTCTACCAATGTTTTTAAAAGTACTTCCACATGTTTTGATTTGACTCGGTTGGGATAATTTTTTTCTCTCCATTAGCTCAGATTGTTTTTTTTCTATCTTATTTTTGTCCCACGTTAATCCTTTAAATTTGGCAGAAATAATTATTAAATCCTCTGATAAATTAGTGCCTCTGTATGAAAATTTAATATCTTTTTTGTATATTTCCCTAATAGCTAAATTTTTTTTATCAATAACTTCTATTGATATTAAAATCTTTGATATATCATTCTCATAGCAACCACTATTCATTACTATTGCTCCTCCTATTGAGCCTGGAATACAAGATAAAAATTCTAAATTTGTCAAACTTTTATCTTTAGCAAAATTTGCTACTCTACGATCTAGTGTGGCAGCACCACACTCGATTATTTTTTCATCAACTAATTTTGTATAAGAAAATTTATTTCCAAGTTTAATAACAGCACCCTTAACACCGTTATCCCTAAATAAAGTATTAGAGCCAGCACCTAGAATTGTAGTTTTTAAATTATTTTTTCTTGTCTCTGAAAGAAATTCTATAAGTTGATTTTTATCTTTAGGTTTAAAGAAAAATTCAGCGTTTCCGCCTAAATTAAACCAACTATAATTACAAAGTTTGACATTTTGACTTAAATTAATACCAAATTTTTTTATTAAATTATTCTCTAAATTCATAATGAGGATTTAAGTCCTGCCATCCATTTCGAAACTAGTCCCGCTCCCATTCCAATAATTATTTCGTTGCTTGTAAGGTTTTTTTTAAAATATTTACTTAGCTCTATTTCATTTTTTACAATAATTACTTGAGTTTTTGAATTTTTGGCAATCAGATTGGCAAACTTAATTGAATTAAATTTTAAATTTTTCTTTTCTCCAGCTGCATACAATGGACACATAATTACTAAACTAGACTTAGAAAAGCATTTTGAAAATTCACTTTTTAATGACAATACTCTAGAGTATCGATGTGGCTCAAAAATACTTATAATTTTTCTTTTTGTATTCACATTATGTACTCCTTCTAAAATAGAACTTATTTCAGTTGGATGGTGCGCGTAATCATCGTAAAAATCATTTTTATTTCTTGAAAAAATCTTAGTCATTCTTCTTTGTACACCTGAAAAGCTTTTGAGAGATTTTTTAATTATATTTTGGTTAGCTCCTAAATTTAAACAAACTATAAATGCAGCGGCTGCATTTAGAACATTATGTTTCCCTAATAATTTTACATTTATATTTTTAACTTTTATTTTTTTTCTTTCTATATTTTTAAAGCCAAGATCAAAACTTGTACTATCAAAATTATATCTGATATTTGTAATCTGGAAGTCAGCCTTTTTACTTTCACCATAAGTTAAGATATTTTTTTTTTTTATTTTACTCAAAATTTTTTTAATGTTGTTACTATTTATGCATATTATTGCTTTACCCGTAGGAGGGGTTTTGTTAATAAACTCTAAAAATGAATTTTCCAAATTTTTATAATTTTTATAATAATCTAAATGTTCGTAATCAATATTGGTTACAATAGAATAATTAATTGGAAGTTTTAAAAAACTACCATCAGACTCATCAGCCTCTAGGATTGCCCAATCTCCTTTTCCAAGCTTTGCGTTACTTTTGAAAGAATTTATAACCCCGCCATTGATAATAGTTGGGTCTAATTTTTGATCAGATAATATTTTTGCTACTAAAGATGTTGTTGTTGTTTTTCCGTGGGATCCAGTAATAATTATATTTTTTTTTTGAGAGACAACGTCGGCTAAAACATCTGCTCTGGGATAAATTGGAATTTTGTTTTTTTGTGCAAACTTAATCTCTATATTGCTATTTTTTATAGCTGTAGATTTAACCAAAATAGTGGCCTTTTTTAAATTTTTTGATGAATGGCCAATAAATATTTTTATTCCTAATTTAGAGCAACTTATAGTATTTTTATTTTTATTTTGGTCGCTGCCTTGTATTCTAAATCCCATATTTTTCATTATTTGTGCGAGTCCACTCATACCTATTCCACCTATGCCTACAAAGTGAATTAAGTCTTTTTGTCCTAAATTAATTTTTTTCATTAATAATTTTTTCTACCTGGAAGTTTATATTTTTAAAAACATTTTTATCAGAGTATTTGCTTTGATTTTTAAAAATATTTTTTAATAAAGATTTATCCTCAAACATAGATTGAATTAAATCATATAATTGATCATTAATATCTTTTTCATCAATTAAATACCCAAATCCCTTTTTTTCATAATATATAGCATTTTTAAGTTGATGGTTATCTGCTGAGGTTGGCAGGGGTACAGAAATAAATGGAATTTTTACGTTGATTAATTCTCCCAATACAGATGCTCCTGAACGTGTAATTACTAAATTCGCTTTGGAATAATAATCAATGATTTTGCTAGTGAAATTAAATATTTCAAAATCTATTTTTTCCTTTTTATAAAACTCAGATAATTGGCTATTTTGCCTATTTTGACATTGTTGATAAACTTTAATTTTTGTAGATGAGTTTTTAAGTTTTTTAAATACTTTGGGAAGCTTATCGGCAAAAACTTTTGCTGCTTGACTTCCTCCAAGAATTAGTACTTTAATATCATCAAATCTATTAATTTGAAAATTTTCAACTTTAAAGTTAATTATTTCTTCTCTAATTATATTTCCTATTTCTAAAATTTTTCTATTATATTTTTTAGGAATACCTTCGAGATCCTTGTAAGAAACAAATATTTTTTCTGCAAAAGGCAATAGATATTTATTAGCTTTTCCAATAATAAGATTATTTTCGTAAATAACTAACTTAATTCTTAAAATTTTTGATGCAATACAGATTGGAAAAGATGAATAACCTCCCATACCTATTACAATAGAAGGTCTGTTAAATAATAAAAAAAACAAGGATTTTAACACCGCGTAAAAAACAATCAACATTGAAAATAAAAAATGAATAATATTTTTTTTATTTAATGGAGATGAAGGTATTTTTATTAAGTTGAGATTTTTATAATCCTTAAGAAGATTTAAACCCCTGTTATCGGTAGTTAACTTTACATTATAATTATTTTTTATAAAGTAATTTGCCAAACTATAAGCAGGAAATACATGGCCTCCTGTTCCTCCAGTGGCGATTAATATTTTTTCTTTTTTAGTCATACAAATGGGATTTATTTTTGGTGTAATTTAGTATAGTGCCTGCTAAAATTGCGCTTCCAATTAAAGATGAGCCACCATAACTTAAAAATGGCAAAGTCATTCCAGTTGTGGGTATCAAATTAATATTAACACCAGCGTGAATAAAAGTTTGAAAAATCAGCAAGGTTGCTAAGCCACAAAGGGAAATTTTTATGAAATAATCATCTTGGTTAAAACAATTTTTAATTATTCTGAAAGATATATATAAAAAAATTGTTACTATCATCACTGAAACTATAGAACCATATTCTTCAGAAATTACAGCAATTACATAATCTGTGTGGGCTTCTGGAACACTTTCTTTTAATACACCCTCACCCATTCCTTGACCGGTAAAACCACCTAACTTTATTGCATCTAAAGCTGCTGTTGATTGAAATTTATCTCCTTGACCAGGGTCAAAAAAAGTTATGAGGCGATTAATAATATAGCCAAATTTTTCAGACAATAAAAAAAGTAAAGAAGCGAATGAAATAAAAAAAATTGTAAAAAAAACAACAATGTAAAAAATATTCACGCCTGAAATAAATACTGTAAATACCCAGCTGCCAGTAAGTAAAATTGACTGCCCTAAATCAGGTTGATCAACTAACAAAATAATTACTAAGCTCAAAAGTAAAAAACTTAAAAAATATTTTAGCTGAGAATTTTTTAATTTCTCTAAAGTTAAAATTTTAACTGTCATTAATATAAAAAATGGTTTTAGAATTTCAATTGGCTGAAGTTTAAAAAAATATAAGTCAAGCCAACGTTTTGCTCCTTTTATTTCTACCCCAATTATTGGAACAAAAACTAAGCAAATAAAAGAGGCAATAAATAAAGGAAATACCAAATTTTTTAAAAGCAAAGTGTTTATGGCTGAAATAGAAAACATGATTAGCAAAGCTAGACAGGCAAAACTTAAATGTTTTGAGAAAAAAAAATAATAATCTTTATCTAATCGTTCACCTGCTAACGAAGAAGTTGAAGAAAAAGAAAAAAATAAACCAAGAAAAAAAAGTAATAGAAAACTAAATAATATTTTTTTATCAATAGTTCGCCAATAATTTGAAATATAAAATTTAAATGTATTTTCTAGCATAAAGTCTACTTAATTTTTTAAATTCTTCTCCCCTTTTCTCAAAATTCTTAAACTGATCAAATGATGCAGCTGCTGGACTTAATAAAATTGTGTTATTTTTTAAGGTAGAAAGTTTTATGTCCTTAAAAATGTCAATTAATGCTTTTTTTAAATTATGGCTAATTGAAAAATTAATTTTACCTTTAATTTGATATTTAAAGAAATCTAATTCTTTCCCTATTAAATAGCATCTTATGATTTTTTTTTTTTACTCCAGATAAAATAATTTTGTCATTTTTTTTTGCCTGTCCTCCTAAAATCCAATAAATATTTTCACTATTTGCTAATGCATGTTTCGTAGATATAAATGAGGTTGCTTTTGAGTCATTTATAAAGACAGCGTTTTTCCTTTTTAAAAAAATTTCATACCTGTGTGGCAAGCCAACAAATGAATTCAATGTTTGAATAAAATACTTTTCGGAGATTTTCAATAATTTGGAGAATGCATGAACAAAACTCATATTTTCATCATTTATAGTTGCTTGTAAATATTGATTTTTAATTTTATGTTTTATTCTCTTATAATTTTTTATTTCTGGAACAACCAGCTTACTTTTTAATAATTTTTTTTTGAAACTTTTTATAAATTTACTATTCACTAGCGCAAAATGATGCTTTTTTTGGTTCTGAAATATTTTAAATTTTGAATTTATATAATTTTGTTTGTTGCCGTGCCAATCGAGGTGATCATTAGTAATATTAAGTAAAAAAGCATAATCAGGATAAATAAATTTTGAATGTGATAATTGAAATGATGAAGCTTCAATAACTATATAAGAGTTTTTTTTTATTTTTAAATCTAAAATTGGTGTTCCAATATTTCCACCTAATAAAACTTTAAATTTTTTTTTTTTTAATAAATGAGTAATTAACTTACATGTAGTAGATTTTCCGTTAGTACCGGTCACGACAATACTTTTAAAATTTTTGTTAGTTAAATATAACAAGTCAATGTCAGTGATGATTTTCTTTTTAAATCTAATAAGGTTTTTTTCCTTAACTAGACTAATTCCAGGGCTTAAAATTATATAATCAACATTAAGTAATGTTTTGTTTAAATTTTTTGTTCTTTTGTTTCTAAATAAATTTTTTTTTTTATCATCCCATACCTTGTAATTCTTAATATTTTTTTTTTCAAAAAATTTCACTACAGACTGACCGGATAAACCTAGACCATAAACAAGGAACGATAGTTCTTTGAAATTTGAGGTAAGTAACATTTTTACCGTAATTTTAATGTCGCCAATCCAATTAATGCTAAAATGATAGCAATAATCCAAAAACGAATTACTATAGTTGACTCGGCCCAACCTTTTTTTTCAAAGTGATGATGTATTGGAGCCATCATAAATATTCTTTTGCCTGTTAATTTATAGGAAGCCACTTGGATAATAACTGAAACTGTTTCCAGCACAAATAATCCACCAATTATTGAAAGAACAATCTCATGTTTTACAATTATAGCTATCGCTGCTAGAGATCCGCCTAAAGAAAGCGAACCTGTATCACCCATAAATATTTTAGCTGGTGGCGCATTATACCAAAGAAAACCCAAACATGATCCTACAATTGAACCACAAAAAACTGAGAGCTCACCCGCATCTGGAATGTACTGAATTTGAAGATATTCTGAAAATATAGTGTTACCTACAACGTATGAAATTATAGTAAATGAAAGAGCTACTAACATTACCGGCACTGTAGCCAATCCATCTAAACCGTCGGTTAAGTTTACTGCATTTGAAGCTCCGATAATTACAAACAGCCCAAAAGGAATAAAAAATAGTCCCATATGCCAAATTAAATTTTTAAAAAAAGGAAAATAAAGATTGTAAATATAATTATGATCTGAAAAATTAATTATAAAAAATAACGCCATAGCACTTATTACAAATTGTCCTAAAAATTTATATTTTGATTTAAGTCCTCTTGAATTCTTAAACTTAATTTTTAAAACATCATCCAATAAACCCAGACCACCCAAACTTAAGGACACAAAAATTAATATCCAAACATATATGTTGCTTAGGTCTGCCCACATAATTGTGCTGGATATTATTCCAATTATAATAATTATACCTCCCATAGTTGGTGTCCCAGATTTTTTAATTATATGATCAATTGGTCCATCCTGTCTTATTGGGCCAGTTATCATTTTTTCAGAAAAAATTTTTATCAAAGGCCCGCCAATTATAAACACAACTATAAGAGAAGTAATTACAGATAGACCAGTACGAAATGTTAAATATTTGAAAACATTTAAAAAAGTGTATTGGTCAATAAGTGAGGTTAATAAACTAAATAACATTTAATCCCTTAATCATTTTTTTGGTTAAATCGTTTAATCCAGTTGCATTTGAACCTTTTACCATAAGATAATCATTACTATTTATTATGTTTCTTAGCACTAAATCTATATCACTTTTATTTTGTAATATGTTTCCTTGTTTACTTTTGATTAAATTTTTATAAGTGGAAAGAGTTTTTTTACCTTTAATGAACACTTTATCAATATTGGAGTTGTTAATAACTTTAGATAGATTTATGTGATATTTTTCAGATTTTTGACCCAATTCAAGCATATCCCCTAATATTAAATACTTTTTAAATTTCTTTTTTTTAATTTCATTATAACTATTAATTGCATTTTTTGTGGATAGTGGATTAGCATTATAACTTTCGTCTATTAATCTAAACTTTTTATTGTACCTAGAGATGATATGCATTTTGCCTCTTCCTTCCGTGGGCTCATAATTTTTAAGTACTTTTTTGATTTTACCCAAATTTAAATTTAGCTCCTTCAACACTGCGATTGAAGCTAATATATTGTAAATATTTATATTTTTTATTTCTAAATTTATTTTTTCATTTTTTACCTTAAAGAGTACTTTCGTCAAAAATTTATTTTTCTTAATTATTTTTAAAGGAAAAATATCAGAATTTTTATTTTTACCAAAAGTTACTATTTTTAATTTTTTTAACTTTGCCTTTTTGGATAAAAAACTAAAAAATTTATCATCACGGTTTAAAATTATTGTGCCGTTTTTTTTTACATTATTAATAATTTCAGCTTTAGCTTTTGCAATACCAAAAATATTTTTAAAATTTTCAATATGCGCCTCACCAATATTTGTTATAATACCAATATGTGGCTGAATTATCTTAGAGAGATTTTTAATTTCTCCCGCTCTGCTCATGCCTACTTCAAAAACACCATACTTATCTTCAACATTTAAGTTGGATAAGCTTATAGGAACACCTAAATAGTTATTAAAAGATTTTGGTGAGAAGTGAGTTTTTTCAAATATTTGCAACAAATGAGCTATCAAATTTTTTAGAGACGTTTTTCCGGCGCTTCCTGTAATAGCTATAATTTTAGCTAAAGAACTTTGTCTCTTGTGTTTAGCAAATCGTTTTAAAAACGATATCTCATTTTTTACTTTTATAGTTTTTTTTTTATATCTTTTTAAAACTTTTGAGGAGATTATATATTTTGCTCCCTTTTTTATAGCGCTAGGTATGAATTTACTACCATCATTATTTTTTCCTTTGATAGTAAGAAACAAATTATTTTTTTTAATCATTCTCGAATCTCCAGCAAGTCCGCTGAAGTTATCTACGTTGATATTTCCCACAACTTTTTTTAGTAGAATTTTGTTTTGTAAGTAATTTTCTTCTTTTTTTGTTAAAGTTTTAGTATTAAATTTTACATTCTTTACAATTTTTTTATCAGAAATATTAAATGATCTATTTTTATAAATTTGTTTATCCTCATGTCCTTTACCTGCGATTAATACTACCCCGTTTGATTCTGAATTTAAAATTGATTGTTTAATTGCTTGAGCCCTGTTTCCTATATTAAAATATTTTTTTTTATTGATTTTTTTTATTATCTCATTTCTTATTTGTTTGGGATTTTCATTTCTTGGGTTATCGTCTGTAACATAAATTTTTTTGGAGTAATCATTTGCTATTTTTCCCATTAATGATCTTTTTGTTTTGTCTCTATCGCCACCACATCCAAAAACTAAAGATATATTTTTACCGTAAGAAGAGATTAAAGATTGCAAGACCTTTAATAAAGCATCAGGTGTATGAGCATAATCAATAAATACTTTAACATTTTTTGGAAATATTTTTACTAATTCTAACCTACCATTCGTATCTTTTATTTTGTTAAGTGTTTTAAATAATTTTTTGTCTTTTAAACCACATAATTTCGCAGCTGCCATAGCCATAGCTAAATTTTTTATTTTGTATTCACTATTTGTACTGAGCGGAGAACTTTCAATTTTATCAATTATATTGCTAATCTTTATTAATTTTAACTTCCTTATTTTTGCAATATTTTTTAAAGTAGAAAATTCATTAATATTATCGTCTGTTATGATGGTAGAGTTTTTTTTTAATATTTTTTTAAACAATATTAATTTTGCATTTAAATAAGATTTCATAGTTTTATGATAATCTAAATGATCTTGAGTAAAATTTGTAAAAACTGCTGCTTTAAAATTGATATGGTGAAGTCTATTTTGATCCAACCCATGGCTAGAAGCCTCTATAATTACGTTGTCTATATTCTTTTTTTTCAAAATTTGTAAATATTTATGAATTGAAATTGTATCAGGAGAAGTTAAGTCTGTTTTTATTTTTATATTTTTATATTTTATGCCTAGGGTGCCTATAGATGCTACAGCAATATTATTTAAAAATAATAACTGATAAAATAAATCAGCTACTGATGTTTTTCCATTTGTTCCTGTAACAGCAATAATATTTTTAGGTTTAAACTTATAAAACTTTGATGAAACCTCGCTCACAAGATTTCTAATATTTTCTTTTTTTATTACACAAATTTTTTTATTGTTTTTAAATTTTAAATTTTTTGAACATACAATTACAGATGCCCCATTATCGATTGCCTCTTTTATAAATTTTTCACCATTTGTATTGTTGCCTTTGACAGCAAAAAAAATATATCCTTTTTTTATTTTTTTACTGTTAGTAGAGATACCTGTAATATGAATTTCTCCGTCGTTTTCTAATGGAAGATTATTTATTAAATTTTTCAGCAACATATTGATTGGTAAAATCTTTGTTTTTTATGGCTAAAATTGGTCCAATTTTTTCTATTATTTTGCCCGCAACATAGACTGAGTTCCAACCAGATGTATTATAAGGCGCTTTGGTTTTAATTCCCTTATAATCGTATATTAAATCTTTATTAATATGAGGATTTTCTAACATTATTAATAATGTATATTCTGGTTTATTTGTTGGAAATACAGAAATAAAAGTATTTATTCTGTCTTTTTTATTTCCATAACCTTCTGCTGTACCTGTTTTCCCTCCAACATAATAACCTTTTTTATCAGCAAAATGGGCTGTGCCGTTTTTACTGCTAACAACTTTTCTTAAAATACTATTTAATTCTTTACTTGTTTCCATTGAAATTATTTTTTTAGTTTCTAAATTTTTTCTATTCCTCACTAAACTTGGTTTTATTAATTTTCCACCGTTGACTATAGCGGAATAAGTAGATGCTGCTTGCAAAGGTGTCGTCGTAATTCCGTGACCAAAAGATATTGTTTCTAATTTACATTTATTCCATTTAATTTTATGTGGAACACCAACCTCTTCTATTTCTAATGCTGGACTTTTTAATAAGTTTGTGTTCTCAATAAACTCTTTGAACTTTTGTTTTCCTATTTTTCTAGCTAAAATTACTGAACCTACATTGGAAGATCTAACTAAAATTTCCTCAACTGATAAATCTTTTGGATGTTCCTTCATGTCAGAAATTTTATGAATTGAACATTTAAGGCTTCTTGGAATATCTTTAATAATTGTTTCAGCTTTTACTAAATTATTTTCTAAAGCTAAAGCAATGGTGAAAGTTTTAAATATTGAACCAAGTTCATAAACGCCTTTTGTGATTTTGTTAGTATATTTTTTATCTTTAATAGCTAGTCTTTTGTTAATATTAAAATTTGGCAATGAAACTAACGATAGAATATCTCCATTATTTACATCCATCAATAAAGCACCGCCGCCCGTCGCTTTAAAAGTTGAGATAGCTTTGTTTAATTCCTCGCTGATTAAATATTGGATATTCGTATCTAAAGTTAATCTAAGCGGTTTATTTAATAAGTCTTTATTCTTAAGTTCTCGATCAAAAAATTTTTCAACCCCGGAAACACCATAATTATCATAATCAACTTGCCCAACTACATCATGATTAAATAAATTTCCATGTGTATACATCCTTGCTTGAAAAGTTTCAAATTTTATACCTTTTTCGCCCAAAGCCCATAGACTTTCTCTTTCAAATTGATTGATTCTTTTTTTTAAATAAAAATATTTCCCTTTGTTTAATTTTTTTTCAATTTCATTAATAGGAAGATCAGGAAAATTCAATCTAAGTTTGAGTATAAAATTTTTTTTATTTTTGACTAATTTTGGAATTACGGCGGCATGACTAGAGTTTACATTTCTGGATATTAAAATTCCATTTCTATCCACTATATCTCTTCTTGTAAGCATGAATTTGGAAGATGTATTTTTTTGATAAGATGTTGTTGTTTTGCTTAAGGATAAATGCATTATTTTAATACTAAAAATTAAGATAAGAGAAAGAAAAAAAAAGAATAATAAGTATATCCTGTCTTGAAAATTATCTTTTTTTTCAGATAATCTATTTTTTCTATTATTTTCTATATAATCTTCAAAATAAAAACTAGCTTGTTTAATGTTTTTAATTTTTTTTTTTTTTATTTTCATTTTCTTAGTTCAATATTGAAGTTTTTTTCTGTCTGTATAAACTTAGAAAAACTCAAAAATATTTTTGAATTTTCAATTGGAAAATAATTGTTTCGACTCAATAATTTTATTTTTTTCTCTACTTCTGCCGGAGATGTTAAAAAATAAAAATCTAATTGAGACTCATTAAGATCTCTTTCTTTTGAAATGATTTGTTTATTTAAGTTGTTTATTTTTTTTTCAATAATTCTTGTTTTATTTTTAATAATTGAAGTAATAATCAAAAAAAATAAAAAAATAATAGTAGATATAATGATTTTTGATTTAAACATTAGCAGCCTCTAAATCTAAATATTTTTTAAATCTTTCAATTAATTCGTCAGGATAAGAAAACTCATTTTTTGATCTAATTGCGTATCTTAGTTTAGCAGATCTTGATCTGCTATTTATATCAATTTCTACCTTTGTAGGTTTTATAACTTTATTTTTATACTTTTCAAAAAGAACTGTTAAATTTTCATCTTTTTCAGGCAGATATCTTGATGGTTTTGATTTGTTGGTTGAAAAATTTGTAAAAAAGTATTTAACAATTTTATCTTCTATTGAATGAAAGCTTATAATTAAAATTTTTCCACCTGGTTTTAAAATTTTGGTTGCGTTTATAATTCCATTTATTAGCTCTGTAATTTCTTTATTAACAAATATCCTTAAAGCCTGAAAAGTTTTTGTGCATGGATTTAATTTACTTGCATAATTTTTTTTTTTACTTTTTTTAATAATATCAACTAAATCTTTTACTTTTATAATTTTTTTTTCATTTCTAGATTTAACAATATTTTTGGCTATTCTTGCTGCTTCTTTTTCTTCACCAAAAATTTTTAATATTAATTTTAATTCTAATTCACTTAAATTATTAATGACTTCTTGAGCTGAAATTTTGTTTAAACCCATCGACATATCTAAATTTTCATTTGAATTAAATGAAAATCCTCTTTTCAAATCATTTAATTGTATAGATGATAAACCTAGATCAAATATAATTACATCAACGAGATCCTTAGTAACATCCTCTAGCTGACTAAACTTAGTTAGATAAAATTTAAATCTTTTAGGAAATTTTTTTTCTAATTGTTTACCAATTACTTTTACATTTTCATCTCTATCTAAACCTTTAACTATTGTTTTTGAAAATTTAAGTAATTGTTCTGAATATCCTCCACCTCCAAAGGTGCAGTCAACATATATGCCTCCTTTTGACGGTGAAGAAACTTTTATTACTTCATTCAACATCACTGGAAAATGGGAGAGATCCAGTGATGAAGTATGATTGTTCATTTTTCTTTTTTTTGTGCATTAAAATTTTTGTTTTCTCAAAAACGCAGGAATTTCAAAATCTTCTTCCTCGTTCATATCCTGATCAAAAAGTTCCTCGGACTCTTTTTCAATATTTTCATTAGCCTCCATAATAGTGCTTTCTTGTGACTCTTTTTCTTCGGAAAAGAGTTTGGGAGTGTATTCTTCAATAATGTTATTTGATGCTATATTTTTATTGTTCGTATTTTCCTGAACGTTATTAATGTTGTTTTCTATATAAGCGGCATTTTCTAAGGAAACGCCTGAAGAGATATCATTAAATTCTTCCTCATTATTAGATATCAATTTTTCTGACTGTTGTTGTTCCAAAGTATTATCAAAATTAATCGCCGTATTTAGCTCGTCATTAATTTCATAGTTTTCATCAAGCTTAAGAGCAGTGGCACCTTCAATAGAACCCATAGTATTACCATCAGTTCTTGTATTGTGAGAAAATAAACTATCAGAATAACCAGTATTTCTATTTTGTATTCTTGATACCATGTTTAGCACAGTTCTATTTTCAGATTTATGTCCATCCAGTGACGTTGCAACAATCGATACTCTAATTTTACCGTTCATGTTTACATCTTTAATTGCGCCAAATATTAATTCAGCTTCTGGGTCTACTTCCGCTCTTATTTTGTTAACTGCTTGATCAACTTCAAATAAAGTTAAATCTTTTCCGCCAGTTATGTTAATCAATAAACCTTTTGCTCCTTGTAGGGAATATTCATCAATAAGTGGATTATTTAAAGCCATTTCTGTAGCAGCTATAGCTCTATTCTCTCCTTCTGATTGACCTGTTCCCATCATAGCTTTGCCTCTTGAACTCATTACAGTTTCTACATCTGCAAAATCTAAATTAATCATTCCAGGTCTAACCATTAAATCGGTCACACTTTGAACTCCATGTTTTAAAACATTATTTGATAAATTAAATGACTCCTCGAATGTAGTTGTTTCACTTGCAATCTTAAAAAGGTTTTGATTTGGCACAACTATAACTGTATCTAAATGTTTTTTAAATTCCTCCAAACCTTCAATGGCTCTTCTCATTCTTTTTGGCCCTTCATAGGAAAAAGGGAGTGTTGTAACACCAACCGTTAAAAGATTTAACTCTCTCGCAGCTCTTGCAATTACATGCGATGCTCCAGTTCCCGTTCCGCCTCCCATTCCAGATGTTATAAAAACCATATTGGCACCTTGCATGTAGTTTATAATTTCATTTAAAGACTCATCAGCTGCTGCTTGGCCAATATCATGTTTTGCTCCTGCTCCTAATCCTTTTGTGAGATTCATTCCAATTTGTATTTTTGCATCAGCTTTACTCATTTTTAAATCTTGAGCATCTGTATTCACTGCTACAAACTCTACGCCTTCCATTCCAGCTTCGATCATTGCATTAATCGCATTGCCTCCAGCGCCGCCAACACCTAAAACAAGTATTCTAGGTTTTAATTCCTTTAATTCACCTCCTCCAATATTTAGACTCATGACATTTCCCCCTTCTGGTTGTTTTCCCATTTTAAATTAGATCTGTTTTGATATGCTTTTTTTCTAGCTACAATTTTAAATTTTTCAAAATTGTTTGGATCCCATATTTGAAAAGTCTTTCCAAGACCTACAAATAAAATATTAGTTTTAATCATTGCATGTTTTAATAATTTTTCTGACAAAGAAACTCTTCCTTCTGTATCAAACTGAAAATTTTCACTTTCTGATAAAATTGAAGTTGCAAAAAAATCTCTTTTTTCTTCAAATGGATTAAGAGAATCTATAGTGTTTGAAAGTTTTTCTATTCTTTCTTGAGAACAGGCTTCTAAGGCTGAATGATTAAAAGAAGGATAGCTTATAAAACCATTGTAACCCATTGAATTTAGGTAAGATCTAAATGTTGCCGGCACGGATACACGTCCTTTCTTGTCTATTTTGTTCTCGTAACTTGATAAAAACATATGTTTCCAAAAATTTAATAACCTCTTTTTCTACGTACCCTTTTAATTTGGGATTATTTGGGATATTATGGGTTTTTTAAAATTAGTCAATAAGTTTGTATTTGCAATAAAAGCACAAAAGAAGAACATTAATGATAGAATTATTTGCTAGACAATCTATAAGCCGGGTTCTGTCATTGAAGATATCATTTCTCTAGGCCTAAATTCACACTTAAGCTCAAGCGGTTAACCCAGAAGACTAACTAAAGACGGTTTTTAATGCTTTCGCACAATGTCTTCTCTATTTAACCTTGCTCCCAGTGGGGTTTGCCGTGCGTTTTTTGTTACCAAAAAACCGGTGAGCTCTTACCTCGCCGTTTCACCCTTGCCTCGATAAGGCGGTTTATTTTCTGTGGCACTATCCCTGAAGTCACCTTCGCCAGTCATTAACTGGCACTGTGTCTTTACGGAGCCCGGACTTTCCTCTGTCAACTAAACTGACAGCGATAATCCAATCATCTAGCCCTAGATATTTAGTTTATTCAGCTAAATTGTTCAAGTAAATTTAGGTTTCTGCCAGAAATTGGCTAATTTTAAAGGTTTTTTGATCTATTTTACCTGTAACATCTTGAGGTAGGTAGTGCTTTTGAAACGATATGATAATGAGTTTATCGCTCCTAAGTCTTTTTTTGATTTTAAAATATCTATAACCAATTTTATAAAGATTTTTAAAAAATAACATTTCTTTTTTTTTTTGACTAATTTTTGTTTGTTTTTTTTTACTATTTTTAAACCAAATTCCAAAATTATCTTTACTTAATTCTTTCCAAGGAAACTTTTCTCCAGGATCTAATTTTCTTAATGGCGCAATATCAGAATGACCTAAAAAATTTTCTTTTCTTATCATATATTTTGATTTCAATTTTTTACATAAATTAATAAGGCTAGAAATTTGAAATTTACTAAAGTTTTGATAACCGAATTCATGCCCTCTATTAGCTAATTCAATACCTATTGAATTTTCATTTAGATTATTAAAACTTTTCCACTTTGATTTTCCCGCGTGCCAAGCCACTTTATTATCTTTAACCATTTGAAATATAAGGCCTTTTCTATCGATATAATAA
>Ga0213861_10000698_pt1 | contig 29766 bp, 23 predicted proteins | sample PICome_4_FD_160110 | JGI IMG/M metagenome (GOLD analysis project Ga0213861, IMG submission 160110) | Coastal seawater microbial communities near Pivers Island, North Carolina, United States - PICO131 | ecosystem: Environmental > Aquatic > Marine > Coastal | place: USA: North Carolina... | reverse complement strand
AAATTGATCACATGGAAAACCAATTAAAATAACTTCTTCTCCATACCTCTCATGAAGTTCTTGAAGTTCTCTGTATTGTCCAGTAAAGCCGCACCTTGATGCAACATTAATAAACAATAGTTTTTTCCCCTCAAAACGAGTAAGGTTTATTGTCTCGCCGTCGATACTCGTAAATGAATAATCGCGCAGGTTGTCTTGTCCGTTTGACATAAAAGCACTAAATAAAATTGTTATAAATAATAGATGTTTCATATGTCAAAGGTAATTAAATTTTGTTTAGCCTTTTTTGTTTTTTGTTAAACAAATGTAATTTTACCCTGCGCCTCTAAACGGTATTTAGTTCCCTTTTTTTATAGTTCTCTCGTATAGCTTTCGTCTTTTGGAGTCAAGTCTCCGGTTATGATTCGAATTAAGTCGACTAATACTAAAATTCCAAAAACTCCTCCAGTTAAGAGCATAAGAACACCTATCCAAGTATAACCGAGGTAAAATCTATGAATCCCCAGCGCACCAACGAGGATAACGAGAAGCAACGCTATCAGTTGATCCGAACCGCTCCAGCCCCCACGTGCCTGTTTTTGTTCTTTGTTTGCCTTTCGTTTCATTGGCTCAGATTCCTCTTTTGACTTTTTATCAGGCTGTAAAAGATTGTTTTGTTGAGGGATTGTAATCTGCTATTCATTATCAATGAGCTCAACATTTTCAACCGCTTCATTGATGTCAAGAGATAATTCAATCGTCTTCTCTTCAATCAAAATATGATCTTGAACGGAAGTTGTTAATTGTATTTGTTTTTGCCGCTCCTGTTTCTGTTCATTTTTGCTTAAAACATCTTCAATTACAGGCTCTTGGGCCTTATCATTGTTTTTAAATTTTTGTTTCCACTGAACATGAAAGCCTTTGTTGTAGAGTCTTTTTTCAATTGTACAAGACGAAATAAAAATAACGGATAAAGCAATATAAATTGCTGTTTTTAATTGGTTTATTTTAGTTGTATTTGATTTAACTATTCTCCAAATATAGAAAAAATCTTATTGTGAATTAATTTTTCACCATCAACTTTCAAGTTATAAAATAGACATGATTGGCTTAATTGGTTCTACCGAATCAAATTTACATGACCGACAAGTATACTCTTTTCGAAATCATTTTTTCGTCTGTACGTCAGCTTATATTGATAGGTTCCTGCTTGGCTTGAATGGTTCTCAAAACCTCCATCCCACCCTTCGGCTGGGTCCGTTGTGAAAAATACGAGATTACCCCAACGATTGAATATCTCAAAGGAGTAATCATCAACATCAAAATCACCTGCTAAAACTGGATTAAACCTTTGGTTGAATTTATCACCGTCCGGTGTGAATGTATTGGGTATAAAAATACTGAGTCCCTCAATAACATCTACAAAAACAATTGTGCTATCCGAGCACCCCTCGCTATTTTCCACATACAAGCCAACAGCGTAGGTGCCAACTGTTTCACTATCAAAAGTGTGTGTTGCATCTTCTGAGTAAATATATGGAGATCCATCACCCATGTCCCATTGGTAATACGTTGCGTTTGTTGATGTATTAGAAAACGATGCTGTCGTATTGTAAAGGATGTCTAATTCTGAAGGTGTTACATAAAAGCTTGCTACTGGATTTGGAACTACATCAACTGTCGAAGAAGCAGAAGAAAAACACCCATCTGTCGTTGTTCCTGTAACTGTATATGTGCTTGTCGTTGATGGCACCACCGTAATTTGACTTCCGTTCGGGGTTGGACTGTTCGACGACCATACATAGGTAAAGGCACCGCTTACCGAAATTACAGCTTCGCTACCAATGCACACCGTTGTGTCATCCGAAATGCTCAATTCTGGCACCTCAAAAACTGTTAAGTTCAAGTTAACAATGCTATCACAGCCGCCATAGGCGGCTCCAAATAATGTGTCAAATGGAGCTGTAGTAGAAGCGCTGTATTCTATTCCGTTAATCCATGTATAAGGTCCGCAGGAGGTTTGAACATCAGTGCCAAGAGTAGATGTATGCACCGTTAAATCTAGACTTACGATACTGTCACAGCCGTTCAGACTCGCTGCCGGGTAGGTAAATTCTGCCGAGGTATTATTTGAATAGTAAGTTGTACCATCAATCCAGGTGAAACTATCACATGCAAAAATGACATCAGTATAATTGACATCATTAAAAATGGTCAAATCAAGCGTGACAATTGAATCACATCCATTTGCTGCGCCTCCATAAATAGTATCAGTTGCTGTATTGTTACTCGATACATATGTGTTTCCATCAACCCACAAAAAACTATTGCAACTTACATGAGAGTCGAATGAAGAAGCATTGTAAATTACCGTTAAATCAAGGGTAACTATTGAGTCACATCCATTTGCTGCGCCGCCAGTTATTATATGTGTCGGAGTGGTCGTACTGCTTGTATATACCACACCATCAATCCATGTGAACGATTCACATGCTGTTTGCGTATCTACTCCTGTCGGAATATCAAGCACCGTTAAATGAAGCGTAACAACTGAGTCGCAGCCATTTGCTGCGCCTGATGGCACAACATAGTTCGGTGTATTTGTGCTCGTGCTATAAACGACACCATCAACCCAGGTAAATGGCCCACAAGAAATTTGATTGTCTATTGAAGAAACACTGTTGTTTATCGTAAGGTTCAAAGTCACCAAACTATCACAGCCATTCTGAGTTTGAAAATTTTCTGTATATACCCCCGAAACACCTAAGGTAGTCCCATTGAAAAGGTATTGCGAATCACACAACGTTACATTCAATGTTGTATCCAAAGAAGGGAGAACCGTTACAACAACTGTATCCGTGTTTGGGCATCCAGACGGATTATTGGCTAAAGTTGTCGTAACAATGTATTGCTGCGTAATTGGTCCTCCAGAGATATTGGTTAATGTACAAACAGGATCCGACAAAGTGCTGTCGCTAAGCCCAATTGCTGGGGTCCATAAATATTGATAGTTTGGATTGTTTGCACTTCCAATCTGTACGCTTGTGTCGCTGCATGTTGCCATATCTAAACCTGCATCTGAAACCGCTTGCTCTGTATAAATAATGACATTTCGTATCGAATGTCTATCATTAAACCCTCCTGTACTTGCTGTAAAGCCCATATAACCAGAAAAATTGATTAGACTAAAAGTGCTCAAATACAATGTATTGTTTATGTAAAAATCAATGTTTCCATTGTCATAAACTATTTTCGCTGGCTGATAATTTGCATTGCGAACAAAATTTAAGTTTCCTCCTACATTGCCAATTTTAACAATTCCTGCAACACACTCATTGTATCCAAGCCCATTAAAAATTTGAAGTTCTGGATTTGCTAAGCCACAATTATCCCAAGAATCTAACACTACCTTCAAACCATTTGCTGCTCCGGGAATTCCTATACCCCCTCCTGAGACAAAGCCAGCAGGTGGGACGTCAAGAAAACAGAATGCAATACCATCAGCAGCATTTCCGTCCCACATACGGTATTCAAACTCAACAGTCCAACGTGAACAAATTGATGGGTCGATCGGGTTTGCAAAAAATGCTCCTCCGCTCTGACCATTGGCCGGACTTGTTAAAACCAACTCATTATTAAAATTATCAATATCACCGGGTGTGTCTCCAACGAACGCGTTCCCTGTTAAATTCCAACCAGTCACATTCATTACTGGAGAACCGTTTAATTGTGCAAAAACAAACGATTGTGCATGAACAAAAACGCAATTTACGAGAAGTAGTAGAAAAACAAGCAAGCGCATAAAGCAAAAATAGTGATAGTTGTTGAAAAAACGAATAGAATGAGGAAAGGTTGTTTAAACTTAAAACAACAATTCATTCACAAGCAATTTCGTTTCTTTTTATTGTTTCCGATAACGTAAGTGATAAATCGAAAAATTCAAATTATTTTGAAATAAAACAACCATTACTCATTTATTGCAGTTTGGTTTTATACAATTGTAAAATTAAACGAGAGCCTTACTATTATTTCAATCATTAAAGTTCATCGTAATCAAACTCCGCCTCTGATAGGTCAAAATCTAGATCAAAATCATAAGCCTCACTCGCTTTTTCCAATCGATTATTGGTTTCGGTATCTATCATAGGGGACATGGTAAAACCATCGCAATCCAGAAGCATCCAATCATCTGTTATGGTGTGGTTTGCTTTTACCATTGTCGACTTATTGTCATCTGATACTGCTTGATAAACTACATCTACTTCATATTCCCAAACCTCTCCACTAAGGGTTTCAATGCTAATTTGTGCGGTGCATTTCAGGTAATTTTCATCTAGTTCAGTAATAATTTGTCGGTGTTTGTACATCTTAACTTCCCAGCCATGGTCCACATACGAGTTAATACCTATAGATCTAACTTGATTTGACTCCCAGTACAATTGAGGCTTTCCTTTTGTTCTGCTCAGCTGGACAGCATAAATTCCATAAACAACTTCCCCCACTTCCTCATCCATACTTTGCTCATACTGAATAATCTTTTCTCCCCTGCATTCTTGATCACCTTTAAATCTTACATAATTTAATTCGTCATTTAAAATTTTATTGTATTGATCTTTTAGATCATTTTCGCTAACCAAATCGTTATTTGACGTTAATGAAAGATTTGCAAATGATTTTAACACCCAGTTTTTGTTCAACAACAAATCCTTCACCCCCTTACCGTTGGTTTTTATCTCGGTATGGTAATCGTTCGGTTCTGTGTTTTTATAGGCTGTCCATAGTGCCCGTGAACCAAAAATTAGAATAAAAACAAGCCCTGCGACAATAGGATAAATGTATCGCACCATCGCTTTTTTCTTAACAGAAGTTGTTTTTGTGTCTTCCTTTTGAGCCGCTCCAGTTTGTGCTGTAACCAAAGAATCATTTAATTTAACACCGCAATGAGGGCAAAACTTAGGGTTTTCTTGCAGTTTTCCTCCGCAATTGTGACAAAAATTCATAATGCTATTTTCAATTTAAGTTCGTACTTGTTCTTGTTTTCGTCTTCAAGCCTTATACAGTATGTTCCAGGAGAATAATTTGTTAATTTCAACTCAACATAGTCGTCCCCGTCAATTTTCTGTTCATCAACTACGGAATAATTTGAATCATACACAACTAAGTTTCCATACACGAAAGCAGGGTAATTTTGCACCCACAAGAGCTGGCTAGGTTTTGCAATAATTTCCGCTGGCGTACAAGAGTTTCCAACTTCGAAAGATATCTTCTCACAATTGCCTGCTAAATTTTGATACATATAATTATTACCGAGTCGCACTGCTTCTTTAATCTGTTCATTTTCAAATGAACAATTATTTTCCCTACTAAACGATGATTGAAATGTATTTAAAAAATCACAAAGCTCAGAGTTAATAAACAACTCTTGTGCTCTAAATAAACCTCTAATAAACAGGTAGCACTCATAATCTTGAGGCTCTAACCAATCAATTTCAAAGTCAGAAAACGGCGCTTCATTAATGTTGTCCATTGCCTTTAAGTACTGATAGATCAAATACATTTCATTTGCTAAAGATCCCGACCAGTCCAATTCAAAAAAAGCCCTTTCAATTTTTTCGCGATCTGTTCGCTTTAAAAAAGACTCTTTTTGAAGTTCATAAAAGTCTTTTTCCGAACCGTACGTCTCTTTATCATAATCACCCTCCCTTTTATCACTTTTGAGATTTCTTTTTAGTTGGTCTGAATAGGCGTTTTCCAGCGCTTCCATAAAAGTAGTTGCGTTTTTAATTTCACTTTCATGCTCCCACCCCAAAGCATTAACTAGTGCGATTTTATCAAATGTGCTTTGTTTCGAATCAAACAAAAATTTGATCCTCTTTTGGTTCAACTTCTTTTTTCCTTGTTTTTCACCTGTCCTAATTACAAGGTTTTCGTTTGATAAGCTCCAAAATTGAATGGAAGTGAGGGGGGAATCTGCATAGGAATTAAAAGACATTAAAAATGTCAAAAAACCAACAGCGATAAAGCGATATTTAATACAAATCCTGAGCATAGCGTTAGTTGATAAACTAAAAATAAATTTCCTCGATTCTGAAAGTAATTATTTATTTTAAAAATACAACTTTTGACATTTCACCGCTACGCGTGAAATAATTTTAACATATTTATCATACACTTGTATTGAAAAAAAAATTTAAAGATGAAAAATATTCTACTCACAGTAACGATTGCCTTTGGACTAATTCAAACAACAAATGCGCAGTCTGTAGTAACATGTCTCCCTTGTGATCAATTAGGCATGGTTGTAAATGTAGGCAGTGACTCTACATTTCTGAGTATCTACCATTCAGGTCAATATATGACCCACCCTCAGGAACATAATATTTTTTCATGGGAGTTTACAGATAGTCAAGGAAATATAATATTTACAGATACGATAGTAAATAATTCTGATTGTAGTTTTTCTCACAACTTTCCAACTACAGACACAATGAATTTGATTGTTTACCTGAGAAATGATTCGGCCAATTTGGATGCCTGGTACATTAATCAAGGTTTGTCGCCTACTGGCAATTCAATTAATTGTTTGTTTGAAGATCAAATATATTGGAAGACAGGTGTTTTTCCATCTGGTACACCATGGGGAAGATGGGAGTTTGTTGCTGGAGATTATTCCAACCCTGGAGTAGATTTAAACGCTATTGCATCTATAAGTGAATCACAAAAAATTGAATCCAAGTTGAAGATCTACCCATCTCCTACTTACAATTCTTTGCATTTAGAAGGCCCAAATGAGAATTATTCCATACAAATTTTGAATATTCAAGGGGAATTATTTCATGAACTGCATAACGTTAATGGTCACCAAGACATAGATGTCTCTTTTTTACCATCAGGTCTCTACTTTATGAATGTAAAGAACAAGAAAGGAAATCAAACTACAAGGTTTATAAAGCAATAGTTTTATGATAAAGGAATGTTGGAGTCACATCCCTTTAAGATTATTAAACAGGAATAATAGAGTTGTAAATCTGGAAAATTTAACAAGTGATTGGTTTTTAAATAGTACTAGTGCTGATGGGGTTAATTGGAACATCGACTGTCGAATCCTATCAAATAAAGAAAGTTGATTTAGACTATTTTGAAAGGTAGAACGGAAAAAACACTACTGGCAACAAATATGTATAGTGCATACCCTTCGGGATACGCACCATACACCGAACCGTTAATGAACTCGATGAAACAATTACTTATTTTATTAGCCCTAATATTACCATTGGTTTGTCATTCTCAGGAAGACATAGATTCAATAGATATAAAATGTGATCAATGTATGAGTCTCGATTCAAACTATAGCACAAATTCAATGATCTCTTGCATATGGGCCGCTCAAGAAGAATGGACAGAACAGATGAACATTTATTACAATTTATTGACAGAGAAATTATCAAAAGAATCTGTTAAATTACTTTATAGTGCACAAGAGGTTTGGCTAAATTATAAAGAAGCTCAAATATCATATTTAAATTCTTTTTACCATTCAGACATCCATGGCGGAAATCACTTGGAGCGAGCTGAGGAAAGTAAAAACTTAGTACGAAAAAGGGCATTGGAATTAAAAGTGCAGTACAAGGCATTGATTGAACAATAATTATAACAGCACCTATTCTACACCGCGGTTTCTTTGTCAACGAATTCAATTATCTTTAAGGATTTGGCGATAGTATAGTTTCCGAACTTAAAACAACCATTTTAAACCCTTCAAAAGGGGTTTTCTTATCGTGTTACAACTCTTTTTTATTGTCTGATGGTTCGTTATTTTAGTCTATTTTCCGATACAGAACTTACTGAAAATATTACCGAGCAAATCATCTGTTGAAATATCTCCTGTAATTTGTCCGAGTTCAAACATCGCCTGCCGAATGTCCATTGCAATAAAGTCGCCTGTTGTATTCGATTCAATTGCCTCTTTCGCTGTTTTAAGTGCATCAGCTGTTTTAATTAATGCATCATAATGTCTTGCGTTTGAAACAATCGTATCATTCGCAAGGTTGAAATCGCCCTTCATTTCTTCTACTAGTTTTGACTTCAGATCAACAATGTTTTCCCCATTTTTTGCGCTAATTACAAACGCCTCGTTCTGAACCACTGAGCCAAGGTCCATTTTGTTCGCAATCATGAAGATTTTTTTATCCGGGTGTCTTTCTCTTAACTCGTGCGTCCACGCTTGAACCTCTGCAACACTCTTTTTATTTGAGGCATCCGCCAAACACAGCACGATTGTTGCCTGCTCTATTTTTTGTAACGAACGCTCTATTCCCATTGCTTCAACCTCCTCAGCGCCATCCCGAATTCCTGCCGTATCAATTAAACGAAATAAAATCCCATCAATATTTAATGTTTCTTCTATAATGTCTCGTGTCGTCCCCTCGATGGTGCTCACAATCGCCCTGTCGTCCCCCAAAAGCTGGTTAAGTAAGGTGCTTTTTCCTGTATTGGGTGCCCCAACAATAGCAACAGGAACCCCATTTTTAATTGCATTTCCTAAATCAAACGATTGTGCCAACCGGGTGATGTAATTCAACACTTCTTCTACCAATGATTTTAATTGAGTCCGATCTGCAAATTCAACATCTTCTTCCGCAAAATCCAACTCCAGCTCTACAAGCGATGCAAAATTAATTAGCTTCTCACGCAATTCTTTTAACTCATTTGAAAAACGACCTCTAAGTTGTTTTAATGCGATTCCATGGGCACTCTTCGATTGAGAGGCAATTAAGTCTGCAACTGCTTCCGCTTGAGAAAGATCCATTTTTCCATTCAAAAACGCGCGTTGCGTGAATTCTCCTGGCTCCGCCATTCGCGCCCCTGAATCCAATAAAACTTGGATAAGTTGTTGTTGAATGTATGGGGAACCATGGCAAGAAATTTCAACACTTTGCTCACCTGTAAAACTCATTCCGTGAGCAAAAATAGTGACAAGCACTTCATCAATGAGTTCGTGGCTTTTGTTTGCTATGGTGCCAAAGTGAGTTGTGTGCGACGTTTTATCCAATAACGATTTCGAAAACACTTCAGAAACGATTGATACACTCTTTGGTCCAGACAATCGAATCATACCTATTGCTCCTATTCCATTTGGCGTCGCCAATGCACAAATTGTATCCTGTTTTCCTATCATCAACACAAATGTAATGTATGATCCGTTGATTTCGTGTTTCTATCAACTATTTTAATTCCACGCAGAAGCGTCAACTTAAGTTCTTTTGTTCTTAAAAAAAGTCTTTATTAGCTCTGCGCACTGCCCTTCCATAACTCCACTTACTACCGTTGTTTTTGGGTGGTATAAATTCCCCGCTGAACTTGCGCCTCGTTTTTCATCAGAAGCACCAAACACCACTTTATCTAATTGTGACCAATACAATGCGCCCCCGCACATGACGCATGGCTCTAGAGTAACATAAAGCGTGCACCCCTTCAAATACTTTCCTCCAGTAAAGTTTGCCGCCGCCGTTATTGCTTGCATTTCTGCATGTGCTGTCACATCGTTTAACGTCTCTGTCAAATTATGAGCACGAGCAATGATCTGATTTTTACAAACAACCACTGCGCCAACAGGCACCTCATCATCATCAAATGCTTTTTGCGCCTCAACCAGGGCTTGCTTCATGAAATAGTCATCATTGTAAGGAGTAATCATTGGGCAAAGATAATTGAGATTTTGAAAACAGTATCTAGAGAACATATTCAATAACTGGTGAAATAAGAGGCTGAAACTAACAAAGCAAAAAGCGTTAATAAATTGGTGTCAGAAACTTCTATATTTACATCATGAAAACATCAATTGCTCCTCTTGTCGAAGGTGATCTTATACAAATTTTAGCTCCCGCTAAAACCATAGAGCCAGAACATGTATTCCTAGCAAAAACCACTCTTGAGCAAATAGGTTTCCGTGTTGAAATCAGTACACACTGTTTGGGTGAATCCAATTATTTCTCGGGATCCATCGATGAGCGCATTTCTGATTTTCAAGGTGCTATTGACAATCCAGAAGTTAAAGGTATTCTCTGCGCACGTGGAGGGTATGGGTGCGTCCAAATCGTTGATGCATTGAATTGGGATAACATAAAACGGCATCCAAAATGGATCATTGGCTTCAGTGACATCACTGTATTGCACCAGCGCATGAGCCGCTTGGGCTTAAAATCCATACACGCTACAATGCCTCTGAACTTTTCATCAAACACAAAGGCAGCTATTGACAGTTTGGTTGAAGCAATAACAGGGGTCCAATATGAGATCAATACCGCTCCAACGCCGTTCAACAAGCCTGGCCAAGCGAAGGGGGAGTTAATGGGAGGAAATTTGTCCATTTTATACAGTCTCTTAGGGACAAATGACCACGCTGATTTTAAAGGGAGCATCCTGTTTATTGAAGATCTTGCAGAGCATATTTATGCAATTGACCGCATGTTTTATGCACTAAAAAAGACAGGTGTGTTACACCAAATAAATGGATTAATCGTTGGTGGAATGACGGGCCTAAAAGATACCACTGTGCCTTTCGGAAAAAGCTATCAAGAAGTGATCTTGTCTCATTTTGAAGGCAGAGACATCCCTATTTGTTTCGACTTTCCAGCTGGACATATAGATGACAATCGCGCGCTTGTGTTTGGCGCTGATGTAGAATTTACGGCTACTAAACGTGATGTGACTTTGATTTTCTAAAAAATTAACAAATTACACAGCTTACATAATTCAATAAATTTGGCAGTAATTGACCGAAAAACTGCGCTATTATTCTTTCTACTCTATCACCTCTAAAAGGTTCTTAAAAAGGCTATTTTCATATTAAAATCTTGATACGGCTTCCCTTACAAAGGCTAAGTGGAACAGGGTTTTTGAGGTGTAAAATGAATCTTTATTTGTTTTATTTATAATAAATCTAAATAAGGTTCAGATAAGTAATCTGTTTTGACGTTGTATTACATTTGTACCACAATTTTATTGAACAGTAAAAATAAAACATGAGTAAATCAGCAATTCTGAAGTCATCAATCGCTAAAAAATGGTGGATGGCGTTAACAGGTTTATTTCTTTGTCTCTTCTTGGTTGGCCATTTATTAGGAAACTTACAACTAATATTTATCACAGGCGTGGAGGGGAAAAGAGCATTTAATGAGTATGCATATTTCATGACACACAATCCATTCATTAAAATAATGTCCTATTTGACGTACTTCTCAATTTTATTTCATGCCGTCGATGGAATAATGTTAACACTGCAAAACCGAAAGGCACGACCAATAAAATATGCCTACAACAAGCCCGGAGAAAATTCATCAACAGCCTCTCGTTACATGGCTGTACTAGGAAGTGCTATATTAATTTTCATCGTTATTCATATGTCGAACTTCTGGGGGAAAATGCACTTCGGAGAAGTTCCTTTACATACAGAAACTATTTACGAGCCAACACAAACAGAAGCTGGGATTTTTGATGAGGAAAAAACAGCCTATTATACCACAGAGGGAACATATTTACCAACTGAAACACACTCGGTAAAAAACAACACGTTTCTTTTTTTAGATCGAGAAAAAATTGCAGATCAAATCAATGAGCAAATTCAGACAATGAATGCACAGGGTATGACAATTCCTCCTTATAACATTTCAGGAGACAACCCTGTTGAAGCAGAAGGATATAAGGATTTACATTCTTTGACCCTTGCGTTTTTTGGGGTTGATCGATCAAAGGAGGCCGGGCTTCCTGCAAACAAATACGGTATCTATGCGGTTATTGCTTATGTACTTGCGATGCTCGTACTTTCATTCCATTTATGGCATGGTTTCGCCTCTGCATTCCAAACATTAGGAGCCAACAATGAAAAATACACCCCAATCATTTCAAGATTTGGAAAAATGTTTTCCGTACTAATCCCATTGGCTTTCGCTATCATTCCGATCATTCTTTACCTGAATAAATAGAACCTATAAAACTTGAAATTATGTCAGTTTTAGACGCAAAAATTCCTGAAGGTCCAATTAAAGACAAGTGGACAAATCACAAAAACAAAATCAACCTTGTTAACCCTGCAAACAAGCGTCTTATTGATGTTATTGTTGTTGGTACTGGCCTGGCGGGAGGCTCTGCTGCTGCTTCATTAGCAGAAATGGGATACAACGTCAAGGCTTTTTGTTTTCAAGATTCCCCAAGGCGTGCACATTCAATTGCTGCACAAGGAGGAATCAATGCTGCAAAGAACTACCAAAATGATGGGGATTCTGTTTATCGTTTGTTCTATGACACGGTAAAAGGCGGGGACTACCGATCAAGAGAGGCCAATGTGTATCGTTTGGCAGAGGTATCGACAAACATTATTGACCAGTGTGTTGCCCAAGGAGTTCCATTTGCCCGTGAATACGGAGGGCTCCTTGACAATAGATCGTTTGGTGGGGTTCTTGTGTCTCGTACTTTTTATGCGAAAGGACAAACAGGTCAACAACTCCTGCTTGGGGCCTATTCAGCAATGAACCGTCAAATTGGTAAAGGGAAAATAAAAATGTATAGCCGCCATGAAATGCTTGACCTCGTTAAGGTAGATGGTAAAGCACGCGGTATTATTGCACGGAATACGGTTACGGGAGAACTCGAAAAACATTCTGCACATGCAGTTGTAATTGCTTCTGGCGGTTATGGCAATGTATTCTTCCTGTCTACGAATGCGATGGGGTCAAACGTCACAGCAGCATGGAAAATTCATAAAAAAGGGGCCTATTTTGCAAACCCTTGTTATACGCAAATTCATCCAACATGTATTCCACGATCAGGTGATTATCAATCGAAATTGACACTGATGTCAGAATCGTTGCGTAATGATGGACGAATTTGGGTTCCGAAACATCTCAAAGACGTCGAGGCCATTAAAAATGGAACCAAAAAACCAACAGAGCTCTCCGAAGACGAAAGAGACTATTACTTGGAAAGAAGGTATCCTGCGTTTGGAAACCTTGTTCCACGAGATGTGGCTTCCAGAGCTGCTAAAGAAAGGTGTGATGCTGGATTTGGAGTAAACGAAACAGGAGAAGCGGTGTATCTTGATTTTGCCTCTGCTATAGAGCGTTACGGGAAAGAAAAAGCAACAATCCTCGGTGAGGTTGACGCCTCCACTGAACGTATAAAAGCACTTGGAGAAAAAGTTGTCGAAAACAAATACGGCAATCTCTTCCAGATGTATGAAAAAATTACAGACGACAATCCGTACAAAACTCCAATGCAAATCTATCCTGCTGTTCATTATACAATGGGAGGAGTATGGGTCGACTACAATTTAATGACTACAATTCCTGGATGTTATGCTGCAGGTGAAGCCAACTTCTCTGATCATGGAGCAAATAGACTGGGGGCCTCAGCGCTTATGCAAGGTTTGGCCGATGGCTACTTCGTGTTGCCATACACTATTGGAGATTATCTTGCTGGAGATATTCGTACAGGTCCAATTCCAACAGATACTCCCGAATTTGACGACGCATTAAATGACGTAAAGGCCCGCTTAGAAAAATTCATAAACAACAATGGAACTAAGTCTGTGGACTCCTTCCACAAGCGACTTGGTAAAGTAATGTGGAACAAGGTCGGAATGGCTAGAAATGAGAAAGGTCTGAAAGAAGCGATCGATGAAATCAAAGAAATTCGTGAAGAATTCCATCGGGATGTATATGTTCCAGGTGACATGTACAATCTGAATCCAGAACTTGAAAAAGCAAGCAGGGTCTCAGACTTTATTGAACTTGGTGAGCTATTCGCAAACGACGCCTTAGAAAGAATGGAGTCTTGTGGAGGTCACTTCCGAGAAGAATCAGCGGAGGAAGATGGGCCACAAAAGGGAGAGGCCAAACGTGACGATGTAAATTATGCACATGTTTCTGCATGGGAGTGGACTGGAGACCCAAGCGCACCAGTCATGCACAAAGAAAAGTTGACTTTTAATGATATTGAACTGAAACAACGTTCATACAAATAAAAATAACAATGAAATTAACATTGAAAATTTGGCGTCAGAAAAATGCCACCGACAAAGGAGCGATCAAAACGTACACGTTGGACAACGTTTCTGAACATATGTCTTTTCTTGAAATGATGGACGTCCTGAACGAACAGCTTATCACTGAAGGGAAAGAAGAGCCTATTGCATTTGACCACGATTGCCGCGAGGGTATTTGTGGAATGTGTTCAATGCATATTAATGGTGAACCACACGGTCCAGACCGTGGAGTAACCACATGTCAATTGCACATGCGTAAATTTAACGATGGCGATACAATCTATATCGAACCTTTTCGAGCAAAAGGTTTTCCAGTAGTTAAAGATTTAGTTGTTGACAGAAGCGCTTTCGACCGTATTCAACATGCTGGAGGATTTATCTCCGTTCCGACTTCGGGAAATACACAAGATGCAAATGCAATCCCTGTGCCCAAAGCTGATGCTGACAAAGCGTTTGATGCGGCGACATGTATTGGTTGTGGCGCATGCGTAGCGTCGTGTAAAAATGCGTCCGCAATGCTCTTTGTCTCGGCTAAAGTATCACAATTTTCTCTGTTGCCTCAAGGAAAAGTTGAAGCGAAACGTCGTGTGCTTAATATGGTTGAACAAATGGACAAAGAAGGATTTGGAAACTGTACGAACACCGGAGCATGCTCTGTTGAATGCCCAAAAGGCATCTCCCTTGAAAATATTGCTCGCATGAATAGAGAATACTTAAAAGCGACCATTTCAGGAGAATAGAAAAACAATCACTTTTATAAACCGCCTCTTTTAGGGCGGTTTTTTTTACTCCGCTTGTGGACGATAAAACGTTTGAGTGTTTTCCGAGGTATTTACAATTTAAATATTATTACCTTTAGATTAAATTAACATTAATTGAAGCATATGAAAAAACTTGTACTATCTGTTGCGCTTGCGCTTGGAGGTTTCTCATCACAAGCACAAGTGGTTGTTGCAGGGGTTAGCCCCGCAGCGATTCAAGGCAACTACGAATTTACCACACAAGCAAACTGTGGCCAATGGCCAGGTGAAACAGATGACGCGACGTGGGGGGCATGGAACGGAGGATTGGACTTTAATACTCCTGGAGACTTTATTCAAGACACGCTAATGCTTGTTGAAGACGGAACACCAGGAACAAACCTTCAGGGAAATCCTATTTCGCAGGAAGGTTGTAATCCTTTAACTAACGACTTAACAGGGAAAATCGCCGTAATTTACAGAAACACGTGTACGTTCGTTTCTAAAATTAAAAATGCGCAAGATGCAGGTGCTGTTGCTGCCATCATCGTAAACAGAGAAGATGAACTATTGGGAATGTTAGGTGATGCCACAGATGGAATCAATGTAAATATCCCAGCTGTTTTTGTCTCTAACGTCACTGGCGCTGCTCTCATCTCTGAAATGGCAAATGGCCCTGTTGTTATGTTTATTGGAAACAAACTTGGTGCATTCGCAAATGATGCAGGTGCTGTCAAGGGTGAGTTTTTAGTTAACCAATTCGGAGGTTCTCACTCAAGTGTATACGACGGCATGACTCCGGGTATACAAGTATACAATTATGGAACATCGGATCAGACGGCACTCACAGTTAATGCCTCAATCGATGGCCCTTCTGGAAACGTTTACACCGAAGACATCGGCCCATTAAATATGAGCGCTGGAGACACCGCTTTTATTTTCCCTGGAAACACAGATTCGTTTACCCCATGGGCTTTAGGTGTTGGAAACTATGAAAATGGCAACTACACTCTGACGTACACTATCGACCTCGGTGGACCAGACGATTTCGCTTTTGACAATGTGTATAGCCAGGATTTCACAATTCAAGATGACGTTATTTCTTCTTCTCGAGTTGATGCTTCTAACATGCCTATTGCCAATTCATACCCTAGTAACTCAACAACTCAATACGAAGCTTGTATGGTATTCCAAGATCCAAATGCGAGCTCTTTAGCTGTAAGAGGAATTTATTTTGTACCACACACGGATACTTCAGTAAACAATTTGGCTGGTGCAGAAATCTTTGTTAATGCCTACCAATGGGATGATGGATGGGTTGATCTTGATGATCCAAATTATGATTTTACTCCAGCCACAACTGATGCATACAACAACTTGAATCTTGTTGCCTTTGCAACACATTACCCTGCATCGAACGATGATGTAGATGATGTTGCTTATGCTGATTTTGGAATGGGTAATTATTTCCAATTGATAGACAACCAAAGGTATTTGTTCTGTCTTCAAACGTTTGAGTCAACGACAATCTCTTTTGGGTATGACAACTCTTTTGATCACGGGGCCAACTACAGTATCTTTTCACAACCAATTTCACCATTGCATACGGACGGTTCATGGTATACTGCTGGATGGAACAGTGCAACAGCACCGTCTTTAGCACTCAGAACTTTTGACCCTGCAGAACTTGGTTTAGAATCAACTGAAATGTTAGAAGGGAAAGCATTCCCTAACCCAGCAAATAATATGGTGACAATTTCTGTGGGTGCTAGTGGCGCTGCTGCTCTTACCGCAACAGATGTTGCAGGAAAAGTAGCGATAAACACAACTATTACTCTTGAAAATGGAACAACGTCTGTTGATATTTCTTCATTAGAGTCAGGTGTTTACATATTTAATGTAACTATGGAAAATGGAGAAAGTACACAATTCAACGTTGTAAAAAACTAATTGAATCATTTCATCCAATTTATTGAAACAGAAAAGCCCCTCATAGAGGGGTTTTTCTATTTTTAACAACTAGTACTTGCTGGCTATTGAAACGCTAAATATTGAATGGTAGACGTCTAAGTTGTCAAAAACCCATTTTTCAATTACCTTAGTATATCTATAAAACTTAATTATGAAAAAAATATTACTTCTTTTAACTGTTCTTTCGTCAGGGTTTATGGCGAATTCACAGGTGGTTTTTTCAGGTGTTTCACCTGTATCAATCCAAGGAAATTATGATTTTGCATGGGCTGACCCTGCGGGCGGTGACTGGAGTTGCCCCGACTTCTTGGTACCTGGCACGTTCGTTGAAGACACATTGATGATTGTTGACGATGGCACGCCTGGTTTAAACCTTCAAGGCAACCCGTTGTCAGCAGAAGCATGTAATGGACCTTTGATAAATGATTTGACAGGTAAAATCGCTGTAATTTACAGAAACACATGTGAATTTGGATACAAAGCGCTACAAGCACAAGATGCAGGTGCAGTTGCCGCAATTATTATTAACCGGGAAGATGAAATTGTACAAATGGGAGGTGGAGTCGAAGGACTTAATGTTACTATTCCTTGTGTATTTGTCACTAGTCTTACCGGTAATCAGCTCGTCACAGAAATGAGCAACGGTCCTGTCGTTGTTTTTCTTGGTAGTAAGGTTGGTGCTTACGCCAACGACATTGGTGCCAATAGTGGTCAGGCATTGGTATCGCCATATGGTGGTGCCAATAGTCTACAGTATGACGGTTTTGAACCTGGAATCCAAGTTTACAACTACGGAACAAATGATCAAGCTGCAGTTTCTATAAATGCAAAAATCGATGGACCTAGTGGTACTATTTACGACGAAACTGTTGGCCCAGTTGCTATCGTATCTGGAGATACACTTGCTGTCTTCCCTGGAAACACGGATGCATTTCCTGCTTGGAACGAGGGAATTGGAAACTACGAAAACGGAGAATATACACTTACATACACGATGGATTTAGGTGGAACAGATGATTCTGACTTTGATAACGTCCTGTCTTCTTCATTCTCAATAACTGATGGAACGACAATAGGAACTCTCGCAGTATCTCCTGTTGATGCTTCAGGAATGCCTGTGGCAAATACATACCCTTCAAATGCAACAACAGAATATCAAGGGTGTGTAATGATTCAGGAACCAAACTCGTCAACAATGGCTGTTCAAGGAATGTATTTTATCCCTCATACCGATACGTCTGTAAATGATTTGGCGGGTTCTGAAATTTTCGGAAACGCATACCAATGGGACGATGGATGGGTAGATCTTGATGATCCTAATTATGATTTCGCTGCAGCAACAACGAATGCATTTAACGCATTAAACATCGTTACATTTGGAACACATTACCCCGCTTCAAATGATGATGTAGACGATGTGGCATATATTGAATTTGTAACCCCATTTTTAATGGTTGATAACCAGAGATATTTGTTCTGTCTTCAGACTTTTGAAACTGCAACGATTTCTTTTGGATACGACAATACAATTAATTATGATGGCAACGAAGGGATATACAGGCAACCTGTGGCTCCTGTGCATGTAGATGGTCAGTGGTACTCTGGTGGATGGTCTGGTGCCTCTGCTCCTGCTTTGTCATTAAAAACATTTGACCCTGCAGAAGTAGGAATTACAGATGCTGATATTTTAGTTGGAGGTGCGTTTCCAAATCCTACAACTGACGCTGTAACAATTACAGTAAATGCCACTGGAGCGGCAACATTAAACGTGACTGATATTAGTGGTAAGATTGTTATGAATTCACTTGTTGATCTTGGAACGGGTTCTACTAAAGTAAATACATCACAATTGGAGGCTGGTGTTTACGTCTTTACAGTAATTATGGAAAATGGAAAAACCGCACAGTTTAATCTTGTGAAACAATAAGTCAAATAAATCGGCGAAACTTTATCGCCTACAACTCATAAAAAATAAGGGCCTTGTCAATAACAAGGCCCTTATTTTTTGCGTCCAAATTTTAATCAGCACCTACCAGCCCTCTAAAAAATCGTCTAAATCCCTACGGTCTTTTTTCGAGGGTTTCCCCTTACCGTGCTGCCGATAGGCAACTTGACTCAGTTGATAAAGTTTCAACTTTTCTATCTCTTCTTCTGGAGTGATATCAATAATATAATCTTGCACAAGTTTTGCCCCAACTCGTTTCTTTAAAAGCTGCACAACTCTGAATGTAAACCTTGCTGTATGCCTAATAATTTGAATTTCATCGCCGAGCTTTACTTCTTTTGATGGCTTAACAAGGTCCCCATTTAAACGAATCTTGCCATTAACGATTGCTTCTGATGCCTTAGAGCGTGTTTTTGCCAAGCGAACACTCCAAACATACTTATCCATTCTCCAACTCATAGCGCACTTTCTTCGTTAGGGTTTGATAAACAAGTTCATATGATTGATCGATCAATGTTTGGAGCAATTGACTTGATATGTCTGTGTTTAAATAAACTGAGTTCCAATGTTTTTTATTTGAATGCCAACCCGGCTTAATCCCGCTGTAACGCTCGCGTAACTCTATGGCAGTTTCAGGCTCACACTTCAGGGTAATAAATACAAACTGTTCAATGTTTGTTGCTGCAAATATTTTGCCGCCAACCTTAAATACCAATGTTTTACTGTCAAACGGAAAGGATTCAGTCGTAAATTCTTTGGACAAACAATACTCTCTATAATCTTCAATATTCATTAATGAATCGCCGGAGCGTCTTCATAGCGCCCTAAATTATAAAGCATCTTGGCATGTCCACCCAAAGCCTCAGCAAACGTTTTATATGAATAGTATGGCAGATTGTATTCAAAAGCTGTTTCTCGAACAATTGCTGAAATTTTTCTGTAATGTACATGACAAATATTTGGAAACAGATGGTGCTCAATTTGATAATTTAATCCTCCTACATACCATGAAAACAGTCGAGCCTTCGGTGCAAAATTAGCGGTATTCATCATTTGATTGGCTGCCCAACCCAATTCAATGTTCCCTTCCTTTGATGGTTTCTCAAATGAAGATGTAGGGACAACATGTGCAGGTTGAAAAATTGCTGCCAATGTAAGCCCTGCAACGAAATGCATAGCAACAAAACCAATGATTGTGCCCCACCACGGCAACGCAGAAAAAATAATTGGAAGACCTAAAGTCAAAGACAAATACAATGTTTTTGTTGAAATCAATGTCCAAAGAAAGCTTTTGGTTGATAAATTTTGTGTTTTAATTAAATCCTTTTTCTTGTAACGTTTCCACTGGGCATAGTCTTTGGTTGTAGCCCACATTAGGGTCATCAATCCATACAAAAACCAGGCATAAATAAATTGAAACCGGTGTCCTTTAAGTAGTTTTTGTGAAGGTGAAAATCGCATTAGGGGATCAATATCAATGTCCTCATCCATTCCACTAACGTTCGTGTATGTATGGTGAAGTACATTGTGCTGAATTCTCCAATTTACGTCACTGCCCCCCACAAGAAGAATTAGTTTTCCCAACACCATATTTACATATTTATTTTTGGAATATGCGCTGTGATTTGCATCGTGCATAATTGAAAGTCCTATTCCAGCCATACCAAACCCCATAACAACCCACATCAAAACAATCAACCATGTGGTCTCTAAATATGTCAGAATTAAAAGAAAAGGAACCAGGTAAAGAGAAATCATAAAAATTGTCTTTAATACCATGTTTACATTCGCATACTTTGATATGTTGTTCTCTTTGAAGTAATGAGTAACGCGTTTGCGAAGCTCTTTATAGAAATCATCATTGTCTCTTTCTACGAATTTTACTTTATTTAATTGCATAGTTTTCTACTGTTTCAATTTCATAAAGCTCAAAGATACGGCTATTTAAGTCTATATCCCGCCTTTTTAATCTGTTAATTAAACAAAATAATGTTAATCCGACACATTTATATATTCGCTGGGCTCTATAATTATTGGTTATTTTTGTTTCAAGCGAAAAGACCAAATATAAATACGCCGCATTCATGAAGCATTTAAAATATTGTGTAGACTATTTCAATAGAGAACGATTTCCAACACACGTCGTTCAAATTGGGTCTGTTGGGTTCGGAGGAAAAAAACCCATCCGCATTCAATCGATGACCACCGTCGACACAATGGATACAAAGGGTTCTGTAGAAGAGTCTATTCGAATGATTGAAGCGGGTTGTGAACTCGTGCGGCTCACCGCTCCAAGCAAAAAAGATGCGGAAAACCTGTTCAATATTAAAAATGAATTAACAGAAAGGGGTTATGACATCCCGTTGGTTGCCGACATTCACTTCACGCCAAATGCTGCCGAAATTGCGGCAAATATTGTAGAAAAAGTTAGGGTTAACCCTGGAAACTACGCAGACAAAAAGCGCTTCGAGGAAATTGATTACACCGACGAAGCATATGCCAAGGAACTTGAAAGAATTGAAGAAAAGTTCACCCCTCTTGTGCATCTGTGCAAAGAAAAGGGCACTGCAATGAGAATTGGAACGAATCATGGATCTTTATCTGATCGAATATTAAGCCGGTATGGCGACACACCGGAGGGAATGGTGGAATCAGCAATGGAGTTCTTGCGAATATGCGAAAAGAACGATTACCATAACATCATACTCTCAATGAAAGCAAGCAATACACTTGTTATGGTCCAAGCATACCGTCTTTTAATTGCAACAATGGTGGAACAAGAAATGACCTACCCCATCCATCTTGGTGTCACAGAAGCAGGTGAAGGCGAAGATGGAAGAATAAAGTCTGCAGTCGGAATTGGCGCCCTTTTGGAAGACGGCATTGGTGACACAATACGCGTCTCATTAACAGAGGTCCCAGAAGCGGAAATTCCAGTCGCTCAAAAATTGCTTTCTAAATTCGAAGAAAATAATTTGTTTGTATTTGATACCAATAGAAAAAAGACGCTTAGCTATTCTCCTTATGAATACAAGCGACGACAAACGAATGATGTTTCAAATATAGGTCACAACAGCGCCCCTGTTGTTGTTGGAGACCTCAGTGGAATCAAACAAATCAAACCTTCACACCTGTTTGCTTTTGGTTACAATTACTCCGTGACGCTAGACAAATGGAATATTTCAGATATGGCGGCTGATGTTATTTACATAGGAAATAACACCCTACCCTTTGACATTCCTGGTGCACTTAGCATTGTTTGTGAGTATATAAATTGGAATGATAACTTTAAGCATCAACCGGGGGTTTATCCAATTGTCGAAAAGGAAATGTGCGAGAAACTTTCAAGTGACAGTGTCTTTTTTGTCCGCCATTTTGCAGAAGATAACGATACGGAATATCTTTTGAATTATCCCAATGCAATTGTTGTTTTGAGCAGTACATACAGCAACAAAACACAGCTATTTCGGAGCATAAGGATGACGTTTGACGCGCTTCAAATTCAAAATCCTGTAATCCTAAGTTCAGAATACAACTGTAATGACCCAGAACTTTTTCAATTGTGGAGCGCTTCAGATCTTGGTGCATCATTTATTGATGGATTCGGAGACGGAGTTTGGCTCAAATCATCATTAAATAATCAGCTTATTAATACTACATCTTTTGGTATACTACAGGCCACAAGGGTAAGAATTTCAAAAACTGAATACATTAGTTGCCCATCGTGCGGACGAACCTTGTTTGATCTCCAAGAAACCACCGCAAAAATAAGATCGCGCACATCGCATCTCAAAGGAATAAAAATTGGGATTATGGGGTGTATTGTTAATGGTCCGGGTGAAATGGCTGATGCTGACTATGGATATGTCGGAACTGGACCTGGAAAAATTCACCTGTACAAAGAAAAAAATGTTGTTCGAAAAAATATTCCTGAAGCCGAAGCTGTAGATGCCTTAATTGATTTGATACAAGAAAATGGCGACTGGGTTGAAAAAAAAGAGTAGAATTCAGTTAAGTGGCTGAAAAACAGGCGCTTAAACTTAAAAACAACACGTGTTGTCTAATCGTCGAACGGCGGAGCCTTAAGGTAATTCCATCAGAAGCGAAGTGATTTGGGCTTAAATCGCATTAAAACGACAAATTTCATGCATGTAGTGTGTTTTCTTGAAGTTCCTGTTTGGAATTTTCCAATTTATCTTCCCAAATAAACAAGCAATACGGAAACATCACTTGGAGAAATTCCGCTAATTCTTGATGCTTGACCAATTGTTACCGGTGCAAGTGCTGTTAATTTTTCTTTCGCCTCGGCGCTTAAGCTCGTCAATTTTGAATAGTCAATCATCTCCGGTATTTTAACGTCCTCAAGGCGGTTCATTTTCTTTGCAACATCTTCTTCGCGAGAAATATACCCTTCGTATTTTAATTGAATTTCTGTTTGGGTAACAATTGACGGATCAACATTGTTTAATTCGGTCGCCAATACAGAAGAGTCGACACTCATCTCTAAAACATCTTCCATACCAATTCCTGGCCGCGTGATAAGTGAGCTTAACTTTACTTGTTGTTTAACCGGTGCGCTTTTCTTTCGCGCTAATACAGTATTGGCTCGCTCTGGCGAAACTCCTTCTTTTCTTAAGGATTTTTTTAATTTTTCAGCTCCGCTCATCTTTTCTTTTACGCGGCGCAGAGCTTTATCAGATGCCATCCCGATTGCGTGACCAATAGGAGTTAGTCGAATGTCGGCATTGTCTTGGCGAAGTAAGATTCGGTATTCTGCTCTACTCGTAAACATACGGTACGGTTCGTCTGTTCCTTTGGTGATTAGGTCATCAATTAAAACTCCAATATAAGCCTCACTTCTAGACAAAGTGAATGGTGCTTCCTTTTGGTTTTTTCGATGTGCATTGATCCCTGCCATCAGCCCCTGACATGCCGCCTCTTCATAGCCTGTAGTACCATTTATTTGGCCGGCAAAATATAAGTTTTCAATACGCTTTGTTTCGAGCGTGTGTTTTAATTGAGTTGGGGGGAAGTAATCGTACTCGATTGCATATCCTGGTCGAAACATTTTAACGTTTTCAAAGCCAGGAACAGATTTTAATGCCTTTAGCTGCACATCCTCTGGCAAAGAGGTACTAAACCCGTTCACATAGATTTCCACAGTGTTCCACCCTTCAGGCTCTACAAAAATCTGGTGTCGATCGCGGTCTGCAAAGCGGTTGATTTTGTCTTCTATACTTGGACAATAACGTGGGCCTTGGCTTTGAATTGCTCCATTAAACATTGGAGAACGATCAAACCCTTCTTTGAGCAGCTCGTGCGTCTCTGGGCTTGTATATGTGATATAACACGATCGTTGTTTCGACAAAGGCTTGGTGTCTGAAAAGCTAAATTTCGACGGCGTATCGTCCCCGAATTGCTCTTCCATTTTAGAATAGTCTAAAGAACGTCCATCAACACGTGGAGGCGTTCCTGTTTTCATTCTTCCTGCCTGAAAACCAAGGTCGATTAGGTTTTCTGTAATCCCCGAAGACGCGCGCTCACCTGCACGTCCACCGCCAAAGCTTTTTTCTCCAAGATGAATGAGTCCATTTAAAAAAGTCCCGTTTGTTAACACAACCGACTTGGCTCTAATTTCCACACCAATTGCTGTTTTCACACCAACAACTTTTCCTGCCTCAACCGTTAAGCCTGTCGCCATATCTTGCCAGAAATCAACGTTTTTATTTCTTTCAAGCATCATGCGCCACTCCTCAGCAAACTTCATTCGATCGTTTTGAGTTCTGGGTGACCACATTGCAGGACCTTTTGACATGTTTAACATTCGAAACTGAATCGCACTTAAATCGCTAATTACGCCCGACCCGCCGCCAAGCGCATCAATTTCACGTAGAATTTGTCCTTTTGCGACACCTCCCATCGCGGGGTTACAGCTCATTTGCGCAATTGTGTTCATGTTCATTGTTAAAAGCAAAACAGAACTCCCAAGCTTTGCTGCAGCGTTTGCAGCCTCGCAACCAGCATGGCCGCCACCCACAACAATAACATCATATTCTTTTAACATAAACCCATGTTTCACGTGAAACAACTCTGTTTCAGTTGACAAAAATAGAACTCTTCTGTTAAATACACAACCCCAAACTCTTCGCGCACACGTTATCTATAATAATGCCAGCGCCTCATTTTCCTTTTCTCTCATAACAGCAACCTCTTGTGGTGTTTTGTCCTTATAGCCCAGTAAATGGAGAATTCCATGAACAGAAACACGATTTAGCTCTGTTTCACGTGAAACATTATACGCGTCAGCATTCTCATAAACCCGATCAACAGACACAAATAGATCACCCGCAACCCTGTCTCCCTCAGAATAATCAAAAGTAATTATATCAGTAAAGAAATCATGCTGTAAATGCCTCTTGTTCAACTCCAACAAATAGGTGTCCGAGCAAAACACCACCGACACATCTCCGAGCAACTTCCCTTCTGTATGACAAATTTCACCAAACCATAAATCGAAAAACTCTGGTGTTTTGTCCAGAGTTTTGGTGTCTTCATAAAATACACTGACCATTAGGACTTACTAAAATAGATATTTACATTTCTCCCTTCATCTTCGAATTCAACAGCCTCGGCCAATGACTTCATTAGGAAAATTCCACGGCCATTCTCCATTTCGATGTTTTCTGGCGACGTTGGGTCAGGAAGGTTTGTATAATCGAATCCATGTCCATAATCCTTGACACTAAAACAAAAGTCCGTCTCCTTGTCACCAACATGCAGATCAACATTTAATTGCTCTTGCATTTTATTTCCATGCTGAATTGCATTGTTCACCGCCTCAGTTACGGCAATTAAAACATTTCCATAATAATCTTCGTTTACCTCGAGACGATTACACACCTCATCAATAAGTGATTCAACCCTACTGATTGAATCGTAGTCCGATGGGATAGAAAGACTATCCACTACAACATAACCATTCTTCATAACACAAAACCTCTATTAAAAGACCCTGTTAAAATATTCGTTTGCCTTGTCCTTATAATATTTTTTATATGACGGATCCACAGCACGTAATAATTCAATTTGCCTCAGTTTTTCTTTGTTATACTCTTCAAATCGAATTTGGTTACTATAATCTTTATTTTTTCCTTCTTTTGACTCCCTTTTTTCCTCAATTCCACGTTCCATTAGTGCTTTTTCACTTTCTAATAAACGTGTTAAAATCTTTTTTTGTCGATCTAACGTGTTGTTATTCAGTTTTTTATTAATTAAATCGCGCTCCTGATCTTCTAAATTTTCAATCAAAGGGTTTAATTTGTTTCCGTTTCCTGAGCCGTCCTTATTTAATTCTTTCCGCATTTGTTCGAGCATTCGTCGAATCGCACCCTGTTCTGCGGCCATTTTTGCTATTTCCTTTGACCCGAGCCCCAAACCACCCGAGCCTTCACCTCCAGGCTTTGAGCCTCCTGGCTGTTCCCCCTTCTTTCCTCCGGGTTTTTTCCCTCCTGGGCTTTTTCCCTTTTTCATCGCATCCAATTGCTTTTGCAACATCTCCTTCATTGACTTCGATGACATGCCGCTACCCGGTTTCGGCATCCCGCTCCCTCCAGGCTTGTTGCAGCTGCCTGAGCCCGGCTTGGCGTTTCGCATTTGCTGTTGCATTTGCTCCAAAGCCTCATTCAACATCAACGCAAGATTGTTGTAGCTCGTCATCACATACTGTTGATGAATGGTTAACTCGCGCCTTCTTCTCTCGTCAATATCTTCCAGAATTAAATCGTGGTTTGCCGAAATTTGATTCAACTCTTTATCTATAAATGTCGCTATCTTCGGCTGACGCTTTGCAAGTTCCATTAGGCTATCTCTTAGAATGCGTGTGTCGTCAACAATTCTGCGCTGCCCTCTGCTGTGGCGAACAAAAGCGGGGTCTTCCACTGCAACCCGTTTTAATTTCACCATTGTCTCCTCCTGGTCAAAACTTAAAGTAACAAGCCCCTCAAGTATATTTCGGAGCATCTCCATATCTTCTTCTTGTTGCTCTTGATTGGACTGAGACTGCGCATCATCCAGGGTTTGTGCCATTTCCTCCATCTTTTCGGCCGCGCCTTGTTGTCCTTTACTCGCTTTTTTTCCTTTGTTTTTGTCTAATCCTTCTTTGGCCTCATTCATTTTTTCATCAACTTGATCGCTCTGTGTCTCGGGGCCTCCAAGATCCATTGGACGCTCAAGGTTTTCATTGAGCGAATCCAATTCATTTAGGTCTTTTTTAATCTCGTCGAACTCTTTTTCTATCTCTTCTTGCGCCTGCTTGTCTTCATTAGAAATGTTCTTTTTTTGCTTTGTTTGTTCGGAAAGTGCTTTTTCCTTGTCTGCTAGCTCTTTTAACTTTTCTTCAACTGCATCAATTTTTTCATCTACCTGCGTCTTTTTTAGCATCTCTAAGCTTCGGTCTAGCTGGTTTTTCATCTCTTCGGAAGACATTTCCAGCTTGTCCATAGTCTCTTCGAGTCCTTGCTCATCATTCATTTTTAACAGTTCTTCAAGCTGATCAAGCAACTCTTTTAATTCATCGTCCATTAACTCGTCCAACAAATCTTTTATCATTTCCTCTTTTTCAAGTATTTCTTTATCCACCTCTGACAGCTCTGTTCTTTCTTCTGTGCTGGTTTCAATTTTTTCTTTCAAATCATCTAGATTCTCAATTAAGCTTTTCTGGGCCTCTTTCAATTGACGGATTTGGCTCTCCTTATTCCAACTTGATTTTTTAGAGTCTCGTATTTCGTTTTTTAGCTTTTCAAGGTCTTTTTTGAATGTATCTGCCTTTTCCAACAGGCTCTGCATGTCGTCCTTTATCTTTTCTTGCTCGTCTTCTCTCTTCTCAATCAATTCACTCAACGAGGGCAACTTGTAAGTGAAAAGTGTACTTCGTGTTGCTTTTCTTCCATTCACCCCATCATTGTCATAAACAACAAAATAATATTCAATTTTGTCGTTAATTGTTACTGCTTCCTTTCGAAAATCAACAGCAAAGTCAAATGGGTTTTCTGTTCCAAAAACACGCCCAACATCTATCTGCTCCTTGCGCTCCCCGTTTGTCTTCGAAGTAATTTTATAAATAAATTGTAAGCCCGTTAGTCCGTAATCGTCTCCAACAACTCCTGAAAAGTATCGAACACCATCTTTTAATGAGTCTTTTGCTTCTACAACTTGAATTGTCGGATATTGGTCTTTTACAACGTCAATAATAAATTCTGTAGTGTCAGTCACATTGTTTGATCTGTTTTTCAATATTATTTTGGCTACACTGTTCTCTGTAAATGAATTGCTAAGCGTAAACCCATCCTTCACAAACTTGTTTTTTTTGTTGTTAATCCAAAACTCTGTTGCGCTGCTGTTTTTGGTTAAAACACTCCAAGAAACTGTTGTTCCTTCAGGAACAATGAGGTCTGCTGAGTTTTGAATTGTTTGTCGCTCCTTTTCCAAATAAGCCGGAAAGTCCAATGATGCCTGGAGTTTTCCTATCGCTGTTTTTGCAATCACATCTAAAACAAACGTACTACTTACGACCTCTTTGTCCTGCGCCGTTGCCTCAAAACAAAAAGAAACCTTTTTTCTTACCTGAACAAGTATACCGTAGAATCTGTTTTTTGCGCTTCTTTTCAAAAGAAACTTTCCTTGGTTCGACTTAACATAAACTTTTTCAGGTAAATCATCTCCTGAAAGTTCCAATTCAAACTCATAGTTTTCTCCTTCTTCTATCGGTTTTAGGTCGGTCACTAAATCAAATCGAAATGGCGCCTCCTCTGGAAATTCGTTTGAAAAATTCATTACCCGGTCGGTTCCCTGCCAGTACACTTCAGGCTCAAAGACACCGAACAAAAACCCAACAAAAACCACAGGAAAGACCCAACCCAAATAACGCTTGTTTTTTGAAAGGTCTATTGCATTTGCGAAAGGCACTGTTCCCATTGCCGCACTTCTTTGCTGAACGCTTGCGTTGATCAGTTCAAAATCAGTTGAGTTTTCATCCATTTGATCACTTAACTGGAGGGTGTTGAGCAGCCTGTCAGAAATTCCAGGGAAAAACCTCCCAATAATTAATGATGCTTGGTACCGGTTGATTCTGTTCCCAAAAGACCTCAGCCTTAGAAGTGGAACTAAAATATACTTGACCAATACAAAAGTATTAACCCCTATAAACCCAAAGAAAAAAACCATTCGGACAATAGAGCTGAAGCGGCCGAAAAACTCAAGAGTAATTACCAAGAGGTACGTAAACAACAGTATCCCAGTGAATAAAATAAACCCTTTCACCAATTGGTTCTTATAGAACTTACGTATGAACGCGTCTATCTGTGCTATTAATCGGTCAAAACTACTCATTGCTGCTTGAAGAGAATACCAAAATACAACATTCTTCCCTTTTGATAAAACGTTTTAACGTTTAAATACAACTACGGCCTTAATTTTACTTTTTTCTGTTCGATAGCGCTCGTATTGCGCTATTCCGTATCTTTGCCGCGAAGAAATAAAATTTTTATGTCAAAACCAGTACGTGTTAGATTTGCCCCTTCTCCAACAGGCCCACTACATATGGGTGGGGTTAGAACGGCCTTATATAACTATTTGTTTGCTAAAAAAAACAATGGAACCTTTGTTATTCGTATAGAGGACACAGATCAAACCCGCTTTGTTCCTGGGGCACAAGAATACATTTTAGACGCATTAAGCTGGTGTGGAATTATGCCGGCTGAAGGGCCTGGTATTGGTGGGGATTATGGTCCATACATTCAATCTGAAAGAAAAGAAACCTACCGCCCATACGCTGAGCTGCTAATTGAACATGACAAAGCATACTATGCATTCGATAGCGCTGACGACCTCACGGCGATGCGCGACCAAGCAAAACAAATGGGAATGCCAAACTGGCAATACAATGGGGTAACGAGATTGTCAATGAAAAATTCATTGACGCTTTCTTCTGACGATGTGAAGAATCGAATCGAAAACGGAGATCCATATACGATTCGAATGAAAATGCCTCGCAACATCGATGTACGCTTTAACGATGAAATTCGTGAATGGGT
>Ga0213861_10000697_pt1 | contig 29772 bp, 40 predicted proteins | sample PICome_4_FD_160110 | JGI IMG/M metagenome (GOLD analysis project Ga0213861, IMG submission 160110) | Coastal seawater microbial communities near Pivers Island, North Carolina, United States - PICO131 | ecosystem: Environmental > Aquatic > Marine > Coastal | place: USA: North Carolina... | reverse complement strand
TGAAGCTGAACAAGATCCCGCAAAAGCAAATCCTTTTGAATACGCTAAAATTGGTTATAAATATTTAAGTAAAACTGCTAACGATTGTGGATTTGATATAATTAATTAGCGATAAGCTGAAACTAATTCATTATTTCCAGCGGCAACACAAGGAGACTTAATACAAGTTCCGATAATCCACTCAGAACCTGCTTCGAACTCAAAATTACTTTCTGACACAAAAATTATTCCTTTATCAGTTGATTGGCCCGCTTTACCCTCAGCTTGAATTCTAGGATCTTGAGAAGTTTGAATTAAAGGTTTATTGATATTATAAGGATTGTTTAATTTAAAGTTATCTAAAATATATTTTACAATAATTGAAGAGTTCCATGAAGAGTTACAATTTTCTCCCCAAGATGTTAAACCATTTTCATCTGCACTACACGCATTCACTTCATTATTTATAAACTCAACAATAGTCTTATGGTTAGTTTTTATATCATTAGCTTTTTGTAAAACTGATGAACGTGTACTTGCAGTCCAAATAAGCATAATCACAATATAGGAAAGTGAACTCAAAACTAAGAATTCTAAAGGACCAAAATTCTTTAATTTTCTTTTAATATCTATCATAATTTTACAATCATAGATTTATCTAATTTATTTTCAAAAAAATCAATAATATTTTTAGTGGTTTCGATCGACATTCTAGATTTACATTCGTTTGTAAATGTTGCTGAATGTGGGCTTAATAAAACTTTTTCATTTTTTAATAATGGATTGTCAGTATTAACTGGTTCTTTTTCGAACACGTCTAAACCGGCACCAAAAATAATATTTTCATTCAATACTTTATTTAAATCCTGTTCATTAATTATACCACCTCGAGAAGTATTTATTATAATTGCATTTTTTTTCATTGTTTTAAATTTAGAAATATCAATCATATTCTTAGTTTTTTCAGTTAAGGGTATATGTAAAGATAAATAATCACATTTCTTTAAACCCTCGTCCAAATTATCAATTTTATTACCACCGAATTGTAAAACCGTTTCTTTCGAAACAAAAGGATCAAAAACATTGACATTCATTTCGAACCCCAAACATCTTTTTATTAAACTTTTACCTATTCTTCCAAAGCCAACGATTAAGATATCTTTCTTAAATAATTCTAACGTTTCTATTTTCGAACTATTTTTTTTAAAATTTCCATCTCTTACTTCTTGATCGTAGAGATTTATGCCTTTTGAGATTGAAAGCATCATATAAATTACGTGTTCAGCAACAGCGACAGCATTAGCTGTAGCTGTAATTAATAAGGTAATATTATTTTTTTTTATATAATTTAAATCCACATTGTCATATCCAACACCATGTCTAGAAATAACTTTAAGTTTTGAACAATGTTTAAGTATATTTTCGTTTAATTTTGAAACCCTAAGAGTACAAGCATCAAAAGTAGGAAGTTTCTTTATTAAGTTTTCTTCAGATACATCAGTTATTATTTCATACTCATAATTTGAATTAGTATTAAACACTTTTAAACCATCATCGTGAATTTTTTCTACAATAGCAATTTTTTTCATAAAGTAATGGCGGTCCCAAGGGGAATCGAACCCCTCTTTGTTGGATGAAAACCAACTGTCCTAACCGATAGACGATGGGACCGTATTTTTGAGTGTCTTATTAACAGAAATATCATCAATAATAAACTCCACATTTGATTGTCCTTTCCACTCATTAAGGGATAATTTTCCAGCAATATTAAATGGTTTATTATTTTTTTTAAGCAAATAAGACCCAAGGTCGCTCTCAGAGGCATTAAAAGCTATGGTCTTAATAGATGAGCCATCCATACCAATTAAAACTGATTTAATATGTTTGTCGCCAACAATCTTACCGTTAACTGTTTTTAAGTCATTGATTATAAATTTTGGCTCAGGATTTCCAGATCCAAATGGTGCAAGAAAGTTAACCTGATTATAGAAGTCTAAATTTAGTGCCGTTGGAGCAATAACACTATCTACAAGTAGAGGTTTTGCTTTTGTTATGTCTTCATTAATACTTTTGAATTTTTTAAAAATAAAATCTTTAAATTTATCAATATTTTTGATATCGATTGAAAATCCAGCTGCCATTTTATGCCCACCGCCTTTAATTAAAATTTTTTCTTGCATAGCAGCAATAATTATTGAGCCCATATCAAAACCAATAATTGATCTAGCCGATGCCTTACCTATATTGTTTTCAATTGAAATAATTATTGTTGGTTTGTTAAATTTATCTTTCAATCTAGCAGCTACAATTCCTATTATTCCTTCGTGCCAATTATTTCCACTAAGAATTATTACAGGATCACTTGAATAATTTTCTGTTTTACTAAGAATTTTTCTCAGTAAATCTTTCTCTAATACTTGTCTTTCTTTATTATATTGATCTAATTCAGTAGCTAATTTAAAAGCATTTTTAGGATTAGTATTTAATAGAAGATTTGCTCCATGTGAACATTTACCAACTCTACCGCCTGCATTAATTCTAGGTCCCAATATATACCCCAAATGATAAATTGATGGCTGTGTTTCAATTTTACATATTTCCAATAAAGTTTTTAAACCTAGATTTTTTTTTGCATTAAGTATTTTTAAACCTTGTTTAACTATAGCTCTGTTTAATCCTATTAATGGAACAACATCACAAACTGTGCCAAGTGAAACTAAATCTAAATAATTAATTAATTGAGGTTCTTTTGTCTTGTTAATTGAAAACCAATTATTTTGTCTCAATTCCCTATTTAAAGAAACAAGAAACATAAATGTTACACCAGCAGCACACAAATATTGAAGGTCAGATTTATCATCTAATCTGTTTGGATTAACTATAGAAAAAGCATCTGGTAAATTAATTTCTGATTGATGGTGATCTAGTACAATTACATCAATATTTTTTTTTTTAGCGTAATTAATAGCTTCAAAAGACAAAGTTCCACAATCTACAGTAAAAATTATTTTTACTCCATCATCGATTAACTTTTTAAAACTTTTAATTGATGGACCATAACCTTCTTTCTTTCGGTCCGGTATATATATGTTATATTGTAATTTTAACTCAGAAAAATATTTACCAAGCAGAGCTGTCGAGGTAGCTCCGTCAACATCATAATCACCGAAAACACCGATTTTTTCACTTTTATTGATAGCGGTAAATGTCCTTAATGTAGCTTTATCCATATCTATTAAGTCATTTGGATTTGGCAAAAAATTTTTAATAGATGGATTTAGAAAAGAATTAACATCTTCTATTTTAATTTTTCTAATTGATAATAACTTAGACGTAATTTCATTTAAAGAAAAATTATCTTTTAAGTAAGTTACTAAATCTTGATTATATTCTTTTAAAATCCATTTTTTTCCACTTACAGAAGTATCATTCATTTATTATAAGTGTTAGAGATAGTTTTAATAGTTTTCGTACTTTTGTGAAGGGCAAATGTTGTTACCTTAAATTTATTACCGAGGTCTTGAACACCTTCAGCTAGGTCCCCGGACGTAACGCCTGTAGCACAGAAAATTACATCTCCTTTGACCATTTCATCTATGTTATACTTCTTATTAAAATCTTTAATTCCAAGTTTTTTTGCTCTCACTTTTTCATTGTTATCCAAAACTAAGCGCCCTTGAATTTGACCGCCAAAACAAGATAGAGCAGCTGCTACAATTACACCTTCAGGTCCACCTCCCGTACTGTAATATATGTCATTTTTTGGTTTTTCACCGATTACGGATAGTGCACCAGCTATATCCCCATCAGTAATATAATTTATTTTTACATTTAATTTACTCAGTGTTTTAATTATTTGTTCATGTCTTGATCGTTTAAGAACACAAACATTTATATCAGAAATTTTTTTATTTTTTGCCTGTGCCAATAAAGTTATATTTTTTTCTACTCCATTATCTAGATCTAACAAATTTTTTGGTAAATCGGCTCCAATCACAATTTTTTCCATATACGTATCAGGTGCAGATAATAAGTCTCCTTGCTTTGCTATAGCCAGTACAGAAAAGGCGTTAGGTTCGTTATTAGCAGTAAATTTAGTTCCTTCAAGTGGATCAACAGCTATATCAAATTTCGGACCTTTTAAAGTTCCTAGTTTTTCACCAATATAAAGCATCGGCGCTTCATCCATTTCACCCTCACCGATAACAACTGTACCCTCCATATTAATTTTGTTTAATTCTTTTCTTAAAGGATCAACTGCTCCTTTGTCAGCTCCGATTTTGTCTTTTTTACCAATAAATTTAGAAGCTCCTATAGCGCCCATTTCTGTAGCCTTAATGAATAAATTTAAGTACTCAGGATCAATTGACATCTAATTATTATCTATACGAATTAATTTAGGTTTTTTTTTAATAAAATTTTTTTTAGTTATTTCATTAATAATTCTTTTTAAATATTTATTTTTTGTATTGTAAGTAATTATTATAATTGTAGAAATTTTTTTTCCTTTATCAGGATTTTGCACTAGCCTTTCAATTGATACTTTATTTTTAGAAAAAACACTTGTTATATTAGATAAGACACCGGGTTTATCCAAAACCTCAAATTTTAAGTAAGCCGCAAACAATCTTTCGTCAATAGTGCTGTACTTAATTTTTTTTCTTTCTTTTTCAGATAATGAAAAAGGAAATTTGATATTTCCTCTTAAAATTGACGATATATCAGAAACTAGAGCTGATGTTGTTGCGGAAGGTCCAGCACCCTCCCCTTGAATTGTACTTTGTCCAACAGGTTTACCTTCAACAATAACTGCATTTAAAACTCCGTCTATACCTGCCACATATGAGCTTTTCTTAATTAATGTTGGGTGAACCCGTTGATAAATTTTATTGTTAATTTTTTCGGCGTAACCTAATAATTTTACTTTGTAACCAAGTTTGTTTGCGTTATCTATATCATTTCTATCTATCTCCTTAATACCTTCAACATAAATATTATGATTTAAAAATGAGTTAAAACATAAGGAAGAAAGAATTTTAAGTTTTGCGGCAACATCATCACCATTCAAATCAGTCGAAGGATTTGACTCTGCATAACCTAAATCTTTTGCTTTATTTAAAACAAAATTAAAACTTTTATTTTGTTTATCCATAGTTGAAAGTATATAATTAGATGTGCCATTAAAAATCCCGTAAATTTTAGAAATCTTATTTGCTATAAGTCCTTCTTTTAAAGATCTGATGATGGGCACGCCTCCACAGACCGCTGCTTCAAATTCCAAATTAACTTTATTTTTTTCAGCTATTTTAGACAATTTATCTCCATATTTTGCTATTAGAGCTTTATTAGCTGTAACCACGTGTTTTTTATTTTTTAACGCATTAAAAACTAGTTTTTTTGCTGGCCCTTCGCAACCACCTATTAACTCTATTATCAAATCAACATCTTTTAATTTTGTAAGATCAAGATAGTTGTTTACCCATTGGTCACTTTTAATTTTGATTTTTCTTTTTTTTTTTTTATTTTTTGCTGATACATATTTAATTACAGGGACACAATTATTTTTTTCTGTTAAAAATTTTTTATTTTTGTTTAAAAATTTAAATAAATAACTCCCTATATTTCCTAATCCAACAATAGCAATATTTAGTTTTCTCATAATATTTACAATTCTTTAAGTGCTAGATTAGGAAATTTTTTTTTCTTACCTTCATTAAGCAAATATTTTGATATTTGTTCAATACTACATTTTTTTAATATTGTACAAACATCAAATACATCAATATTTCTATTATTCACAGTATTTTGAATTTTCTCATTATTCTGATTTGATATATTTTTATTTTTGTTTAAAGAATATATTTTTCTATCTTTTCGTTGATTTTTGTAAACCTTTTGTACAAGAATTTTTTCTTTTTCTTTAATTTTAATTTGCGATTTAATTTTTTTTACTTCTTTTTTTGAAAGTATTTTAATTTGTCTACTTGTTTTATCTTTTTGTGAAATGATTATTTTTTTATAATCCTCAGAACTGTCTTTTAAATTAAGCTCTACTAGGTCAATTTCTTTTTTCCTTTTTTTATCAATAATTTTTACTTCTAAAGTTAAATTTTTTTCAAAAAATTGTTGAGCTTCTTTTTTATTTACGCAAACATGGTCACCACAAATTAATACTGTTTTAGGTTTGCTGCAGCCTAGTAAAAATAAAATCACAATAAATGATAAAATATTTTTCATTTTAAACCTGCATCTTCAGAAAATTTATAAAGTAAATTCATATTTTGAACAGCTTGACCTGAAGCTCCTTTAACTAGATTGTCTAATGCTGAAAAAATAATGTATTTATTTTTGATTTTTGTCTCGCAAATAGATATTTCACAATTATTAGTGTTTAAAACATTGCCTGATCCAATTGGTGTATTTAATTTTAAAATTTTGATAAATTTTGAATTCTTATAGAATTTTAAAAGAATATCTCTCATTTTTTTTCCAGTTATATTGTTTTTAGCATGAACATAAATAGATGTTAAAATTCCTCTAAATGTTGGAAGTAAATATGGATTAAATGAAAAAATAATATTTTTTTTTGTGTGTTTAAATATTTCTTGTTCTATTTCACAAACGTGTCTATGGTTTATCGGGCTATAAGCATGTATTGAAGAATATAAATTTTTATGCTTAAATTTTTTTTCTAAATTTTTACCAGCTCCAGAAAAACCAGATTTAGAGTCAATCAAAATATCTTTCGTATTAATTAAATTTTTCTTAATAAGTGGTATTAAAGGAATTTGTATTGATGTTGGGTAACATCCAGGGTTAGAAATTATTCTGAACTTGTTGATTGATTTTTTATTAAATTCAGAGATAGAGTAAAGCGATTTCTTAATTAGTTTTTTTGCCTGATGTTTAATTTGATAATTTTTTTCATAAATTTTAGAATTAATTATTCTAAAATCAGCTGACAAATCAATAAATTTTAAATTTTTATATTTATTATATTTTTTTCTTATAATTTTTTGAGCCTCACCATTCGGTAAAGATAAAAAAACTAAATCAAGATATTCCCAATTTATGTTTTTTAAAGATGATATTTTAGGTAATTTTTTTTTAATTCTCTTATCAAAAAAAGAAATATTTTTCCCTAAATTTTTAGTAGCACAAAGGTTTACAATTTTTACTTTTGGATGATTTGACAGAAGTAGAACAAGATCCAAACCTGTAAAACCAGTTGCACCTATTACTGATACATTAATTTTTTTAAACTTAGACATAGAGTCTTATAACACCGTCTTAATAATATTTAAATTTAAATGATTATCTCTTAGAGAATTGGAAGCTTCTTCTTGCTTTTCTGTGACCGTATTTTTTTCGTTCAACAACTCTAGAGTCTCTTGTAGTAAGTTTATCTTTTTTCAGATTTTTTTTCAAATTTTCATCATGTGATATCAACGCTTTAGATATACCTAATATAATTGCTCCAGCTTGACCAGATAGTCCACCACCCTTTACAGAGCATTTAACATCATAGTTGGATGAAACATCTGAAATTTCTAGAGGTCTTGTTACTATAATTTGATGTACTGGTCTTTTAAAATATTCATTCATCTTTAAACCATTTACATGTATAGATCCTGTTCCCTTCTTAACCCAAACTTTTGCAATAGATCTTTTTCTTCTACCTGTAGCGTATTTGCTATCTTTAAAATCTAATTTAATTCTTTTTGATTTTGTAGTTGCTTGAGCTGTTTGTTCCATTATTTAATTGTGTTTCTTTTATTTAACTCTTCAAAATTAATAATTTTCGGTTTTTGAACTTCGTGAGGATGCTTTTCACCGTTGTATATTTTTAATTTCGTAAGTTGTTTTTTTGCAAGTGGTCCTCCAGGTAACATTCTTTTAACAGCTAATTTTAAAATTTGATCTGATTTATTTTTCTTTGACAATGATGCGGGTGATGATTCTTTGATTCCACCCGGGTGTCCGGTATGTCTGTAATATTTTTTATTAAGAAACTTTTTTCCGCTAAATTTAATTTTATCAATATTGGTAACGACCACGAAGTCACCATTATCCATATGAGGATTGTATGTAGGCTTGTTTTTTCCTCTTAGAACTTTTGAGATATATGCCGCTAATCTTCCAACAGCTGCATTTTGTGCGTTAATTATATACCAGTCCTTTTTGATATCTTTTTTTTTTATAAATGGTGTCATTATAATGGGCGATAAATACAAAGAAAGAGAAACAAAGTCAATTTATTTAGCCCTAAAATAGTATAAATTTATTGCGCTAAACACCAATAACACACTAGTTATTTGATGAGCAGATGATAAATAAATATTAAGACCGCTTATTAAGGTAAAAATACCTAGTGTTATTTGTATAAATAAAAAAAATAATAAAAACTTAATAGGTTTATAAAGTTTAATTATTTTATTCTGATATATAAAAAAAGTTAAAAATACTACATAAGCAATTATTAAGTAAGCTAAATTTCTGTGGTAAAATTGAACTAACGAATGACTATTAAAATCAATTAAAACTTTAAATTCATTTAATGAAATGTCATTTGGGAAGAAATTTTTTCCCATTAGTGGCCACGATTGATAAATTTTTCCTGCATCTAACCCGGAAACGAAAGCACCTAAAATTATTTGTAAAAAAATAAGTAATATCAAAATATTATATGGTAAATTTGATTTTGTAATTTTAAAAAATTCTTTCTTATCGTCATTTAAAAAATTCTTAATTAACCAAAAAATTATTGAAATAATAAAAAATGCTATAATCAAGTGAATAGAAAGCCTATAGTGGCTTACAGTAACATCATTTACTAAACCACTCTTTACCATATACCAGCCTACAATGCCTTGTAAGACAATTAATGCGAAAACAATGTAACATGTATTAATGTATTTTTGATTTATTATTCTAGTTATCGAAAAATATATTAATGGTAATAAAAAAAACAAACCAATAAATCTAGCTAATATTCTATGAAAATATTCCCAATAAAAAATAATTTTAAATTCATCTAAACTCATATTGAAATTTAATAATCTATATTGAGGAATCTTTTTATATTCCTCAAAATAAACAACCCAAGAATCATTATCTAAAGGTGGTAAGATGCCTTTAAATAATTCCCATTCAGTGATTGATAAACCTGAATTAGTTAGTCTCGTTAAACCACCTACAATAATTACAAGAAAGACTAACAATAATGATATAGTTAACCAATAAAAAAAGAATCTATTTATTTTTTTCTCGTTTGAAATCATAATTTGTATTATATATTGAATTAATTAATCTTAAATTTTTATATTGTCGCTATGGTAAATAAAAACATAATTAAAATTCGAAAAAAATTAGACAAATTAGACGATTCTTTTTTAAATATAATAAAAAAAAGGTCTCAACTTGTAGACTTAGTCATTAAAAACAAAAAATTTAAAAAAGATATTGTCGATAAAAAAAGAATATCTAAAATTCTAAAAAATATTTCTAAAAAATCTAAGAAAAAAAAAATTGACCCTATAATTACAAGAAAAATATGGCAAGCTATGATTAGATCTTTTATTGATTACGAATATAGGAATTTTAAAAAAAAATAACTACTTGCTATGTGGAGGTAATTTTTTCTCTACAAAAAACTCATGCTTACGTGTATTTGGATTATATTTTTTTAATTTTAGTTTGTCCTTAACTTTTTCACCCTTTGTAGGTTTTTTTGCATAGTAAATAAATTTACTATCAGGATTACTTTCAGGTACCATTCTAACTTTTAAGTGTGTTTTTTTTGCCATAGAGTTTTAATTTTCTAATTTTATTCAATATTTTCTTACTGTTTAATTTAATTTTAAATTTATAATAATCAGCTTTTAAACCATGTGAATTATCATCGTCAAGTTTATTTATATTTAAATTTAATTGATTTTTAACTCCTTCGATAGTCATACCCTTGTTTTTTAAAAGAAATTTTATTAATTTAATTAATTCTACTTGATGAGGTGAATAATATCTCCTATTATTGATTTTTTTGGGTCTAATTTGTTTGAATTTTTTTTCCCAATATCTTAAAACATGATTTAAGGGTTTTTTACTTTTTGTGTCTAAAAGATTAAGTATTTTAGCTAGCTCCGAAATCGTTATAAATTTACTCATTTATTACTGTTAAGTAATTTAGTCAAATTTTTTGAAGTTGTAAAATTTATTGAATTTCTTTTTGTAATAATAAACTCTTCTTTAGTTTTTGGGTTTCTTCCTTTTCTTTCATTTTTTTTCGACAATTTAAATGATCCTATATTTTTAATATTTAAATTACCTTCTTTTATTGAAATAGATAATATAAAAAGTAAATCTTTAATTAATTTTTTTGAATAATTTATAGGAAAACCTGTATTCTGGCTTAAATTTTTTGAAATATCCCTTTTAGTAAAATTAAATTTTTTCACTATTTAAATGGTCTAGATTTTTTTTAATTTGTGCCATTAAATCCCCTTTGATTATTTTGTAACATAAATCTATTGAGTAATAAAATCCTAATGCGTCTGTTCCACCATGACTTTTGACTACAGGACCATTCAATCCTAAAAAAATTGCACCATTATATTTTCTTGGGTCAAGTTTATCTTTAAAATTCTTTAAAGAAAAATAAGAAAATAGCAGCGATATTTTTGTAAATATGTTTTGAGTAAGTGATTTTTTCAAATTATCTGTAATAAACTTCGCTGTTCCTTCAGCTGTTTTGAGAGCAATATTGCCAGTAAAACCATCTGTAACAATCACATTTGAATCTCCATTCATTATTGTGTTGCCTTCGGAATACCCTTTAAATATAAAATTATTTTCACCACTTAATTCATTTAATTTTTTAAAAGCACTTTTAAGTTTATCCGTACCTTTAATTTCTTCAGATCCAACGTTAAGAAGTGAGACCTTTGATATCTCATTTGGGTACAAAGATTTATATAAGGCTGACCCGAGTTCAGCGAAATCAACTAAATTTTTTTCATCGCACTCAATGTTAGCACCTAAATCCAAAACGACATTTAGGCCATCCTTGTTAGAATTGGGCCAAAAGCCAGCTAAAGCTGGTTTTGAAACTTGGTCTATCATTTTTAAAATCATGCGTGACGAAATAAGTAAAACTCCGGTATTGCCCGCTGATAAGCTAATGTCAGCACTTCCATTTAATTGAGATTTAATACAATTCCACATGCTTGTATTTTTTGAGCTCTTAATCGCTGTTAGAGGAGTCTCTTCATCAGAAACAACTGACTCTGTATGGGTTATTTTTATTAAATCTGATGATATTTTATATTTGTCTAATAAAAGTTTAATCTTATTTTTATCTCCAAAAAGATTCAAAATGAAATCATTTTTTTTTAGATTTTTTTTTAAAAAAAGATGAACACCTTCGATAGTTTTATTAGGTGCATTTTCTCCACCCATTGCATCAATCGCAATAGTTATTTTTTTTGTCATTTAAGTAAATTAAATATCTAAAATCTTTTTACCGTTATAATAGCCGGTTTTAAGATCGACATGATGAGAAAGTTTATATTCACCACTTTTTTTATCTTCAACTATATTTATAGCAGTTAATTTATGATGAGATCTTCTCATTCTTTTTTTTGATAGGGACGTTTTTCTTTTAGGAACAGCCATAATTAATATTTGAAATTTATAGCATTTCTTACCATAATATCTAGCGGAATTTCAAAGCAATAATTAAAAAAACTTAAAAAATATGAATTGAAATGCAAAAATTCAGTGCTTTTTGGGTCTTTTAAATCTACAAAATATTTTTTTGCCAATTTGTAGTTTATTTTAAATTCATCTTTACTGATATTATTCATATTTATTTTCAACAAAATATCATACAAAATATTATTAAATTCTTTCATTTTTTTATTAACTGAAACATCACCAAATCCTAATTCTCTTAGATTGTTTTCTATATTAAAAAACAATGAATCGTATGATTTTTGATCAAATTGCTGACCTTTTTTTTTAAACACAATCATCATTATTGAAAAATGAATAAACATTAAGTAGATTCTAGTCTCAAAATTATCAATAAATTTCATTTCTTTATAAAAAAAAATATTTCTAGATAAGGATAATAAAGTATTATAAAGATCATTATTATGCCCTTTATTTTTAAAAATCATAAACTTTTAATAATATTATTAAACTTTACTATATTATCTGGCTGCCAGTTAAAAGACGCAAATAATAACCATGGTATATTATTTTTAGAAAATAGGTCAAATAAATTGGTTCTTAATAATTCAAATATTAATGATACTATCAGAATTATTGGTAAACCTCATTACAGATCTCAAGATAATAAAAACACATGGTTTTATGTAGAAAGAACTCTTTCAAAAGGTGATTTTCATAAATTAGGAAGAAACGTTTTAAAAAAAAATAATATATTAATATTACATTTTAACAAATATGGAATTCTAGAAAAAAAAGAATTTCTTGACAAATATGATAAAAAAAAAGTCAAATTTAGTAAGAATACAACTGAAAATGATTTATCAAAAACAAGTTTTGTAGAGTCTTTTTTATCTAGCTTAAGAGAAAAAATGTACGGTAGAAAATAAATTATATTTTAATGCGCAATCACAGCTAAAAGAAGAAGAGCAACTATGTTTGTAATTTTTATCATTGGGTTTACTGCTGGGCCTGCTGTATCTTTATAGGGATCTCCAACTGTATCGCCTGTAACAGCAGCCTTGTGGGCTTCTGAGCCTTTACCTCCGTAGTTACCATCTTCAATATATTTTTTTGCATTATCCCAGGCACCACCTCCAGCTGTCATTGAAACAGCAACAAAAAGTCCTGTAATAATAACACCTAGTAGCATTGCTCCTAAAGACGATAATGCTGCTTCTAATCCACCAATTTGTAAAATGATAAAATATAGAATTATAGGAGACAAAACTGGTAATAAAGAAGGTATTATCATTTCTTTAATTGCTGCTTTTGTAAGCAAGTCAACTAATCTTCCGTAGTCAGGCTTTCTTTTGCCCTTCATTATACCTGGTATCTTTTTAAATTGTCTTCTCACTTCAATAACTACAGCTCCACCTGCTCTACCTACAGCTTGCATTCCCATTGATCCAAATAAATATGGAAGCATTCCACCTATTAATAAACCTGCAACTACGAAAGGGTTAGAAAGGTCAAATGTTACGTTAACTCCCTCAAGAGCAGAGTCTTTAACTGTAGAAAAATATTTTATATCTTCAGTGTAAGCGGCAAACAAAACTAATGCACCCAATCCAGCTGATCCAATAGCATATCCTTTTGTTACTGCCTTAGTAGTGTTACCTACAGCATCAAGTGCGTCTGTTGTTTTTCTTACATTTTTTGGAAGTTTAGCCATTTCAGCTATGCCACCTGCATTATCAGTTACTGGACCGTAAGCATCTAAAGCCACAACCATTCCTGTTAAAGCCAGCATTGCAGTTACGGCAATCGCAATACCAAACAATCCTGCTAAACTATTAGTGTATAAAATTCCTGCAACAATAATTAAAGCAGGTATCGCTGTTGCTTCCATTGAAATCGCTAAACCTTGTATAACATTTGTTCCGTGACCAGTTGTAGAAGATTTAGCAACAGATTTTACAGGCCGATAATTTGTTCCTGTGTAATATTCTGTAATCCAAATTAATAACCCTGTAATAACAAACCCTACTACACCACAAATATATAAATCCATTCCAGAAAATATTTTGCCATTATTATTATAATTTTCTGTGAGGCCTACAATTGAATTGGTTACTGGGTAAAGTATCAAAAGCGAAGTGATTGCTGTAACAATAAAGCCTTTATATAAAGCTCCCATAATATTTTTGCTTTTACCAAGCTTTACAAACCACGTTCCGATTATAGATGTTATAATACAAGCACCACCGATCGCTAACGGATAGATCATTAAGTTATAGTCTTGAGGAAAAAATATTGATGATAAAACCATAGTAGCAACGATAGTTACTGCATACGTTTCAAATAAATCAGCAGCCATACCTGCGCAATCTCCGACGTTGTCACCTACATTATCTGCAATCACAGCTGGATTTCTAGGATCGTCCTCAGGAATACCAGCTTCAACTTTTCCAACTAAATCAGCTCCCACATCAGCTCCCTTAGTAAAAATTCCACCTCCTAATCTAGCAAAAATTGAAATTAGGGATGCACCAAAACCTAGTGCAACTAATGCGTTGATAATTTCTCGACTTTCAACATTTAATGAAATTAAAATTATATAATAAATTGTGATAGCCAATAAAGCTAACCCAGCAACTAATAAACCTGTTATCGCACCTGACTTAAAAGCAATTGTCAGGCCAGATTGTAAACTTTTTCTAGCTGCCTCTGCGGTTCTTACATTAGCCTTCACTGAAATTAACATTCCTACATAACCTGCGACGCCAGATAAAAAAGCGCCTATAAAATAGCCTAATCCAACTAGATAGTTAAAAAAATAAGTAACAATAGCTAAGACAATTAAACCAACAATAGCTATCGTTTTATATTGTCTGTTTAAATATGCTTTTGCTCCAATTTGTATTGCTTCTGCGATTTCTTGCATACGAGCATTTCCCGGGCTGGATGAAATAATTTGACCTGATAACAAATAACTATAGGCAACAGCTAAAATACCTGTGAAAGAAATTAAATATAGTAATTCTAAATAGTTTGTCATTATTAAAATGCATAAATGCCAAATATAAGTTAAAAACGCAAGCTAAACTTGTGCTTAACCGTTAAGTTTTTCTTATTAACTTAGCAATTTTGTCGAGTATTGCATTCAAATAACCAATTTGAATTTTTTCTAAAAAATACTCAGAAGCCAATAAATACTCACTTATTATAACCTTTGTAGGGGTATTATGTTTAAACATTAGCTCAAATACAGCTGCAAATAGTACTATTTTTAATAATTTATCAGTTTTTACCAAATCGATATCATCTGATAAATTAGAGTTAATTTTTTCCTCTATTAATTCTGATCTCTCTAAAGTTCCAGAAACAACTTCTTTAATAAATTTCTTATACTGATTTTTTGGATATTCTATTTCAACACCAGGATTCATCATTGAATTATAAATTTTTTGAATAATTTTAATTCTTGTTGTGGTTTTATTGGATTTTTTTAGGTTCATTATTCAATGAAGATATTACTGCATTTGCGGCTTCAGAACCTTTATTAGGTTTTGTTGAAGAGTTTTTTTTACTCCTATTTAGTGCTTGACTAATATTTAATGCAGTTATTATTCCGTTTCCTATAGGTTTTTTAAAATCAATTGTAAGTTTTAAAATTGCATTAAATGTTGAATTGCAAATTAAGTCAAAATGTGGAGTTTGACCTTTTATCACACAGCCTAAAGCTATAAATGCGTTAAATTTTTTAATATTATTCCTTATTGCATAAGGGATTTCAAAAACTCCTGGAACATCTATCTTACTTATTGAAAATCTTGGAGACAATAATTTTTTCTTTGCACTTGTAACTAAATTATTTGAAATATTTTTGTAATAATTAGAATTAACAATAAGAATTTTTTTCATTTTATAATTTTTTGTTTTATTATCTTTAAACCAAAACCTTCAAGGCCAATAATTTTTTTCTTACTTCTTGAAATTAGTATCATATTTTTTACTTTAAGATCTTTAATTATTTGTGCTCCGATACCATAATATCTTAAGATGTTTATATTTTTATCACTTGTTTTAATGGAATTATTTATAATCAATAATAAGAAATTTTTATATTTAGAAAGAAATTTTAAGGCTTTTTGAATTTCGTTGTTGTTTAAAATATTTTTATTTTTTATTTTAGTCGATAAAACTCTTACAGGGGTTGACTTATTTGGCGTAAGAGTACCCTTTGTAATAGCAAAGTTTATATTATTACCTAATTTATTTTTGTAACTATAAACTTGAATTTTTTCAGATCTGTTAAATGTTTGGGTTTTAGAATTTATTTTTGATATTAACTTTTCATATCTAAATCGATAAGAAATTAAATCTTCAATTGACGCTAATTTAATTTTATGTTTTTTTGAAAATTTAAAAAGATCATCAAGTCTAGCCATACGTCCATCCTCATTCATAACTTCACATATTACAGAACTAGGATTTAATTTTGATAGTCTTGCTATATCCACTGAGGCTTCTGTATGACCTGCTCTCTCTAATACACCGCCTTGTCTTGCAACAAGCGGAAAGACATGGCCTGGTGAAACAATGTCTTTTTTTCTAGATTTTGGATTAATAGCAGTTTTGATTGTTTTCGCTCTATCATAAACAGATATTCCAGTGGTAATACCTCTTTTAGCTTCGATAGATACTGTGAATGCAGTTTGCATTCTTGATTTATTGTTTGGGGACATCAATGGTAATTTTAAATTTTCAATTTGTTTTTTTGTAAGTGCTAAGCAAATTAATCCTCTGCCGTGTTTTGCCATAAAATTAATAATTTTAGAATTACATTTCGATCCCGGTATAACTAAATCACCTTCATTTTCTCTACTTTTATCATCAACTAAAATAAACATTTTTCCTTTTTTGGCGTCTTGAATTATAGAGGATATATTTGCAAAATTATTTTTGAACATGTCAGTTAGAATATTTATATATATATTTACTAAAAATATCTAACTCAACATTTACTTTATCATTTGTTTTGAGATTTTTGAGATTAGTTAATTTTAAAGTATGAGGTATGACGTTTACTTCAAAAAGATTTTTAAAGACTTTTGAAATCGTTAAAGAGACACCATTTATCGATATTGAAGCTTTTTCTACAATAAATTTATTAAAATTTTTATTATTAATTTTCAATTTAATTAGCCAGGATTGATCTAATAAAATAATTTTTTTAATAGAGGCGATGGTATCAACATGTCCCTGCGTAAAATGGCCAGATATTTTTTGACCATAAGATAAAGATTTTTCTAGATTAATTAATTGGTTTTTTTTGATTAATTTAAAATTTGTTCTTTTTAAAGTTTCTCTAGAGATATAAAAATTGATTAGTTTTCCTCTGACTTTTGTAATTGTAAGGCAAACTCCATCACAAGATACTGACGAACCTAATTCTTTAGTTGAAAATTTAAGTTTAGTTTCAATGCAAATGCTAGCGCTATTAGGATAGTTTTTTATTGTTTTCACTTTGCCAGTATTAAAGATTATTCCATTAAACATAATTAAAATTCCTTTTTGTAAAGAGTGTCATTATTTAAGTTTATCTTAATTTTTTTCTTTGATTTTATCCCTTTAAGGTATCGTGGTGAACTATTATTTAAACCATTTTTTTTTAATTTTCTATTATTTTGAAAAATGTACAAATCATTTATTAGATTATAATCTAGCAAAGTGTTCAAAAACGTCAAACCAGTTTCAAAAAAAGCTCGTCGATAACCTAACCTATACACTTCACTCATCAATATCTTAAAATTTTCCTTTGAATTTAAAGTCTCAATAAAAAGAATCTTAAATCCAATATTTTTAAAATATAATGAGTTTTTAATATTTGTTTTTCTTGTTATCAAAAATGTTTTTCTTTTTTTTAATAAATAAATTAAAGAAAGATTCTTTTTTAATCTTAGATTTAGATCTATTATAAATAAAGCTGGACTAAATTTATTTAACCCTTTAATTCTACAATCTAGCAAAGAATTATCTTTATTAATGGATTTAGATGTTGAAAATATACAATCATTTTTTGATCTTAATAAATGAGTTATTTTTTTAGAATTTTTATTAGTGATCCATTTTGAATTCTTATTAATAGAATAGTAATCATTAGAAATTGCAATCTTGGCTGTTATAAAAGGTAAATTAAATTTTTTATTAAAATAATAACTTTTATAAAAATTTTTAAAATTTATGCTGTTAATTTTATTAACAATTATCTTATTTTTTTTGAGAAAATTTTTTGCTTTTTTATAAGTTCTTATATCTGGATCGTTAAATGCGTAATAAACTTTTTTAATTTTTTTTTTTTTAATAATATTTACGCATGGAGGAGTCTCACCAAAATGAGTGCAGGGCTCTAAAGTCGAATAAAGAGTTGCACCCTTAAAATTATAGTTGTTTTTTAATGCGTTAAATTCAGCATGGGGTTTTCCTCCAACAGAAGTAACTCCAGAGGATAGTACAGTGCCGTTTTTTACAATTACTGTTCCTACGGCAGGATTTAATTTAGTTTTTCCTAAATTAGTTTCAGCTATTTCGAAAGCAAGGTTTAAATAAAATTTATGATTTGTTGTCATTTAAATTGCCAACAAATTGTTCAAAATCTTTAGCTTCTTTAAAATTTTTATAAACAGAAGCGAAACGAACATAAGCAACTTTATCTAGTCCAGATAAACCATCCATAATAAATTTACCAATAGTTGGAGTAGGAATTTCACTTTCTCCTAATCCTTCTAAGTTTCTTACTATTTTTGATATAAATTTTTCAATTGTTTCCGAGTCTATTGGTCGTTTTCTTGTGGCAATTCTTATTGATTTTGAAATTTTATCTCTATCAAAGGGTTCTCTTTTACCATTTCCTTTAATTACGGTTAATTCCTGGAATTGAACACGTTCAAAAGTAGTAAATCTCTCTTTTCTTTCACAACCACATAGCCTTCTCCTTCTTATGGCAGTGCCATCTTCAGTAGGTCTTGAGTCTACCACTGATGTATCTTTTTCCCTACAAAATGGACATAGCATAATATATTTCTCTAGTTGTTGTATATAGGAAAAGATGAGCAAAGATTTATAACTTCTTTTTGAACATCGTTTTCTATTTTTGTATTATCTGACTTATTTTCACTTAAACCTTTTATCACTCTATAAATCAACTCAGCAATAAATTTGAACTCTTGGTCTCTAAAACCTCTAGTAGTACACGCAGGTGTACCCAGTCTAATACCTGAAGTGATCATTGGACTTTCAGTGTCAAAAGGTATTCCATTTTTATTACAAGTTATATTGGCTCTACCTAGTGATGCTTGAGCATCTTTTCCGGTTACATTAAAAGATCTCAAGTCTAATAACATTAAATGAGTGTCTGTCCCTCCTGAAAATATCTTAAAACCTTTATCTGTTAAAGAACTTGCCAATACTTTGGCATTACTTATAACATTTTTTGTATACTCTTTAAAATCATCTGATAAAGCCTCTTTAAAACAAACTGCCTTAGCAGCAATTACATGCATGAGTGGTCCACCTTGAAGACCAGGGAAAATAGCGCTATTAAATTTTTTAATTAAATCATCGTTATTAGTTAATATTATACCGCCTCTTGGTCCTCTTAATACTTTATGAGTGGTAGATGTTACAACGTCAGCGAACTTAGTAGGATTTGGATATGCTCTACCGGCAACTAAACCTGAAAAGTGTGCCATGTCTACTAATAAGTAAGCTCCAACTTTATCACATATATTTCTAAATTTTTTAAAATCAATTATTCTGGAATAAGCACTACCACCTGCGATAATTATTTTAGGTTTATTTTCCTTAGCAAGTGTTTCAACCATATCATAATCTATTAAACCAGTTTCTTTATCTACATCATAGTGAATAGCATTAAACCATTTGCCTGATTGAGCAGGTTTAGCACCGTGAGTAAGATGTCCACCAGAATTTAAACTCATTCCTAAAATTGTGTCGCCTGGTTTTATCAAAGCAAGATAAACTGCGCCGTTCGCTTGTGCTCCAGAATGAGGCTGTACGTTTGCAAATTTGCAATCAAATAATTTTTTTGCTCGGTCTATAGCTAAATTTTCAGACACATCGACATGTTCACAGCCACCATAATATCGTTTGGATGGATAACCTTCTGCATATTTATTTGTTAGCACAGAACCTTGAGCTTCTAAAATAGCTTTTGAAACAATATTTTCTGAAGCAATAAGTTCAATGTGATTTTGTTGTCTACTGAATTCATCTTTAATAGAATTGAATAGTTCTTTATCTGCATCTTCTAGATTCATTTTAAAAAAATTGTTTAAATAATTATTTATTTTAATTGCTGTAGACATATTTAAATTTTATTTATTCTTTTTAGATGCCTACCACCCTCAAATTTGGTTTTAAGGAAAATTTCCACCAATTTTAAAGACAGTTTTTTACTAGTTAATCTAGCGCCTAAAGCTATTATATTAGCATTATTATGTTCTCTAGACAATCTTGTAGACTTCTCATTATAGCAAACTGCGGCTCTAATTGTTTTAATTTTGTTAGCGCTAATTGACATACCTGTTCCAGATCCGCAAACAAGTATACCTACGTCACTTTTTTTAGCTTTAATCCTGGTAGCGATCTTTTTTGCATAATCTGGGTAATCTACGGTTTTTTTATCAAAAGGGCCAAGATCAATTATTGATATGCCCTTTTTTATTAATAAATCTTTAATAGATTCTTTTAAATTGTAACCACCATGATCTGAAGCTATGCAAATTTTTTTAAATAAAAAACTCAATTTATTTAAACGGGTTCTCCAAAACGCACGCAACAAGGTGAATCCTGTTTTGTTCACCTCCATTAAAAAAATTATGGTATTTAGTGTTATTAGTAATCGTTACTTGTCCATCTGCTGGTAAATGTTTCGCAACGTTTTCTATTACCATTGAGCATCCTAGATTAGTTATAATTGGTATATGGAGTCTTGGTTCCGGATCCTTATGCCAACTTAAAACTGATCTTGGTTCCTTTAATAAAAGTCTAACTCTCCCAAGTTTAAATCTTTTTTTTAAACTTTGGTAAACATCATTAAAATAAGTTTTTTCAAATTCTGGAACAATCTGGGTATATTTAGACTCATCTATTGGTACATCTCTAACAACTTCTTTGCCTTTTTCATCAGGGATTGTCCAATAAATACCTCTTATATTGCTTCCCTTAACTGAGTTATCATCATTTGGAATTTGATTAACTGGTATAGCTCCAAAATTCGAAATTCCTGGTGTAGCAAATTCTCTTTTCTTTAATATTTCATCTAAATCTTTTCTTAGCCTATTTACATCAAATTTTAAGTTTGGAACCGTTTGAAAATCTGAAAAATTTAGGTGTGCCATAATTGTGTTTTATAATTACTTTAAAGTATTTATAATATATTATTTGTCGCATCATACAATATTTAACTATTTTTACACATGAAAATTTATGGAAAATATCCAACTACCAGATTGCGAAGAATTCGCAACACAAGCTGGTTACGTGAGTTAGTTTCGGATAACGAACTTCATACTAATGATTTAATTTTACCTATATTTATCAGAGAAGGTAAAAATAAAATTGAAAAAATTAAATCAATGCCAGGTGTTTACAGATACACTATTGATAAACTAAATGTAATTTTAAATAAGGTAAAGAAAAATAAAATTTTGTTAATTGCTCTGTTTCCTTACACTCCTGAGAAAAAAAAAGATGAATTTGGATCTGAAGCATTAAATGAAAATAATTTAATTTGTAAGGCCTTAAGATTTATTAAAAAAAGGTATCCATCAATAGGTGTAATGTGCGATATTGCTTTAGATCCTTACACTGTACACGGTCATGATGGTGTAATAATTAAAAATAAGATAGCAAATGATGAAACTATAGAGGTTTTGGTCAAACAAGCTATTTTAAACGCACATATGGGATGTGATTTAATAGCACCTTCAGATATGATGGATGGACGTATAGGCGCTATAAGAAAAGCTTTAGACAAAAATAATTTTACACATTTACCTATATTATCTTATGCAACAAAATTTGCTTCAAGTTACTACGGTCCATTTAGAGATGCGGTAGGTTCTAAATCAAATTTAAAATCAAATAAGAAAACTTACCAAATGGATTTCAGAAATTCAAATGAATCACTAAGAGAAATAGCACTAGATATAAAAGAAGGTGCTGACATAATTATGGTAAAACCAGGTATGCCGTATTTAGATGTCATTAAAAATGCGAAAGATAATTTTAAAGTTCCTATTTTTGCTTATCAGGTTTCTGGGGAATACAGTTTGATTAAGAATGGTATAAAAAAAAAACTTATAAATGAAAATGTAATTTTAGAGAGCCTGATGGCTTTTAAAAGAGCTGGTGCCTCTGCAATAGTTACTTATTTTGCTTTAGAAGTTGCAAAAAAATTAAAACATCAATTAAAATAGTTTTCTAAAATAACTCTAGATTTAGGAAAGATAAGATTATTTGGAATAAAAAATTTATTTAGAATTATATTTCTTGTAAAATATAATGACTTTCTTATTAAATTTTTAGATATTTCTTTAGGTGTCTTTTTTGAAATCAAAAAAGATGGCACTTCATAATTATATCCATCGATATTAATTTTTTTAATTTTTAAACTATTATTTGAATTACTAAGTTCACCTAAATTTGTATCATAACCAAGTTCTTTAATAAGATTTAACTCAAAAAAGATATATAAAATTATCCAATTATCAAAATTTAAAGAATTTACTAAACTTTCAAATGAATTATAAATTTTTTGATTAGGTTGTGCTTCAGGTAATAAAATATTCAATAAAGAACAAATTGATATTAAAGCAGAAGTTTTTTCTTTATCATTAAAATATTTTGGTGAAATTGGTTTTACTAATTCAGTTTTAAAATATCCTATTTTATTTTCACTCTTTGAAATATATGATACGAATAGTTTATTTGAAATTTGAAGATAATTTCTTATTTTTCTGGAGTCACCACCGTAAACAATGCCATCAATTTTACCTTTTTTTTTAGTAAAAATGTTTATTATATTCGCATTTTCTCTAAATTTTCTTTTTGATAATAAATAGCAATTATCTTCCCAGTTCATATTTTTAAAAAATTTATTAGTTTAGCAGCAGCATTCTGCTGTGCTTTTTTTTTAGAAGCACCTGATCCAAAAACTTTTTTAGAGTTCGGTATTTGTACATCAGTTTTAAATATAGGTTTATGTTGAGGACCTATTTTTTTGTGAAAATTATATGTAGGTAGCACTTTGAAATTTTTTAAACTATATTCTTGTAGTTGTGTTTTTGGGTCAACTAAAGTTATTACCGATTTATCTAAATAAAAGTCCCAAAAATTTAGAATAAATTTTTGAGAAGCTTTTAAACCTCCATCTAAATAAATGGCACCGACTATTGCTTCTAAACAATCACTAATTATTTTATTCTCAGATCTTTCAAGATTTTTATTAGATGAACCTAAAAATAAAAATTTTTTTAAGTTAATTTTTTTAGCAATTAATGTGCAGGTCTTTTTATTAACTAAATTGGCAAATTTTTTATCAATAATACCTTCTTTTTCATATGGAAATTTTTCTAAAAGTTTTTGAGAAATAATGAGTCCAAGTACCCTATCTCCTAAAAATTCTAATTTTTCATTATTGTTGGTACTATCGAAACTTTTATGTGTTAAAGATTTAATAAGTAAATAATTATCTTTAAAAGAATATTTAATAATCTTTTCTAAATTTTTTATTTTTTCAGGCATTATAAACTTTTAAATAATCTTTCTAACCTGAATGATTTATGAAGGCTCCAAAATTTTATTAAATTACTTTTATTGGTGTCGTTTGAGAAAAAAATAAGTTCAGCTTTTCCTACTAAATTAAGATCATCTACATAGCCGACACTATCAAGATATCTGCTATCTTTTGAACAATCTCTGTTGTCGCCCATTAAAAAATATTTTTTTTCAGGGACTTTATATTTTTTAGTATTTTTTAATGTTCCATTCTTTTTATATACTACAGAGTGTTTGATACCGTTTGGAAGTGTTTCGATAAAAGCATTTGTTTCCAAATTAAATTCACCGCACCTGATTTTTAAAAAATTTTTAGATCTTATTCTGTTTATTTTTTTTTCATTAATATACAAATTTCCATCAATAAATTGAATTGTGTCTCCGGGTAGTCCTATTAATCTTTTTATATAATCAGTTCTATTGTCTGCTGGAGTTTTAAATACTACTAAATCACCTCTTGAAGGTATTTTTGAAAAATAACGATTATTAGTTAAATTAGGGCTAAATGGGAAAGAGTGTTTACTATATCCATAAATATATTTAGATACAAAAATCCTGTCTCCAATTAATAATGTAGGTTCCATCGAAGAGGATGGGATGTAGAAAGGTTGATATAGCAATGACCTTATTAGAATAGCAATTATTAACGCCCCTAATAAAGTTTTAATATTTTCATAAATTACTTTAGTTAATTTTTTTTTATTCATAAGGAAATAGTTACAAATGCAATTGCATATTTTTTTTCATCAGAAAGAGATAAATCAATTTTGAGGATTTTTTTAAATTTCTTTTTAATTATTTTCATTGTTTTTCCTTTCAGTTTTATGAATGGTTTACCATTTTTTTTATTCATAACAATAATTTCATTAAAATTTATTCCATTAGAAATACCTGTCCCTAATGCTTTTGCAAAGGCTTCTTTGGCAGCAAACCTTTTCGCATAACAATTGTCAGAATTAATTAATTTATCACATTTTAAGATTTCATCTTTACAAAATAACTTTTTTAAAAAATTCTTTTTTTTTTGTAATATTCTTATTCTGTCAACACTAACAATATCTGTTCCAATTCCATATATTTTCATGATTTTAAAATTTTTTTAAAAGATTTTATTGAACTTGATAACCCAACAAATATAGCCTCACCTATTAAAAAATGACCAATGTTAAACTCATGTATACCATTTATTTTGGATAAAATTTTTGCAGATTTAAATGTTAAGCCATGTCCGGCATGCACTTCTAAGCCTAGTTGATTGCCCAATTTAACTGCTTTTTTAATTTTATCTAATTCATTTTTAAAATTTTTATTTTTATTAATTAAGTTACATAATTTACCAGTGTGAATTTCAATACAATCTATGTTTAATTTTTTAGACTCATTTACATCATTTAAATTAGGTTCAATAAATAAGCTTACTCTTGATTTATTTTTTTTTAATTTTGAAATAATCTTTTTAAGAAAATTTTTATTATAATTTAAATTCAAGCCGCCTTCAGTTGTAATTTCCTTCCTTTTTTCTGGAACAATACATATAAAAGAAGGTCTACTTCTTATAGCTATATTTTGCATTTCTTTAGTTGCTGCTATCTCAAGATTTAAAGGTATTTTTAATTTTGATTTTATTTTTTTTAAGTCTAATTCATTTATATGCCTTCTGTCTTCTCGTAAATGTATTGTCACAGAGTCTGCTCCGTTTTTTTGTGCTAATAATGCTGCTCTTAACGGACTTGGATATAATTCCCCTCTCGCATTTCTAACAGTTGCAACATGATCAATATTTACACCAAGCCTAATTTTTTTCATTAAAGATTTCTACTTCCAGGTTTTACTGGGGCAAGTAAAGAAAGATCTTTCGGTAAATTTTCTTTAGAGAATGTTGGTATTTTTAATTCAACTTGAGAAATAATTTTATTTTTAATATCAGATTTACCTTCTGATCTGTTAATCAAGCAAGCATAACCAACAATAGATCCTTTATTGGATGTAACTAATTTTGAGCATTCAAGACTAGATTTACCGGTAGTTATAACATCTTCTATAATTAAAACTTTTGAGTTTTTTTTTATTTTAAAATCTCTTCGTAATTGAAAAACACCATTCACTCTCTCAGAAAAAATTGTTTCTTTTTTTAAAATTTTTCCTATTTCATACCCTATTATAATGCCACCCATAGCTGGGGACAATATCAGATTGAAATCTGGAATTTCTTTTTTAATTTTTTCTGCTAATGACTTACATAACTTATTAGCTTTATATGGTTTGCTCATTAGTTGAGCACACTGAACATATTTAGGGCTGTGTAGCCCTGAAGAAAGTATAAAGTGTCCCTCTAGTAAAGCTTTAGTTTCTTTTAAAATTTTCAAAGATTCTTCTAATGAAAGCATTTTTTTTCTGTTTATGTCTAATTATTTTAAAATTTAAATTACTTTGTTTGATTTGACTTATCAAGTTAGTGAAATTTTTTAAATCTTTAATTTGAAGATCTAAAGAAAACTTATAGTAACCATCTTTTCTTTCTACTAATTCAACATTAATTATATTGCCTTTATTTAATCCAATCAAATGACAAATATTACCTAAAGCTCCTGGCTTATGAGGCAAATCGACTTCAATTGTACTAGAATAACTTTTTTCTGTAATTTTAGTGTTTTCAAGAGATTTATCTTGCCAGTATCTTCTTATTGCTGCTCTAGCCTTACCTGTTTTTGCCGAACTTAACCAGTGTAATGAAGGTGAAGCATTTTTTGATGTTACTATTCTTATGATATCTCCATTTTTCAAAATACTTTGAAGAGTCTTTTCTGTTCCATTAACTGAACAACCAATTGCACTATCACCTATTTTTGTGTGAACGGCATATGCAAAGTCTATTGGTGTTGCATGCATAGGTAATTTTATTACTGCTCCTTTTGGTGTGAAGCAAAAAACATTTTCTTGAAACATTTGAAGTTTAGTAAACTCGTAATAATGTTCTGGGCTATTTCCCGTTTCAATAATTTCAACCAAGTCACGTAACCAGTCATATTCTTTCCATGACAGATCAGAAAATTTTTCAGAGGATTTATATTTCCAATGTGATGCTATACCTCTTTCAGCGAACTCATGCATTTCAAAAGTTCTAACTTGTATTTCTATTCTATTTTTTTTTGGACCAATAATTGAAGTGTGTATAGATTTATATTTATTAATTTTTGGTGTGGAAATATAATCTTTAAATTTTCCGGGAATTGTTGAAAACTTACTATGAAAAACTCCTAATGTTTTATAACAATCAGCAATATTTTTAACAATAATTCTAAAACCAATTATATCTGTTAGCTGTTCTAAGGAGATTTTTTTATTTTGTATTTTTCTCCAAATTGAAAAAGGAGTTTTTTCTCTACCAGTGATTGTTGCATCTATTCCATTTTCTTTTAAAAGTTGAATTAGTTCTAAAGAAATAGATTTAAAAGTATCCTTTCTATTATTTTTTATAAAATTTAATCTTTCTAAAATCAGATCTCTTGCTGGTTTATTTAAAACTGAAAAAGATAAATCTTCTAGTTCATCTCTAATTCTATTCATACCCATTCTATCCGCAAGAGGGGCATAAATTTCCATCGTTTCTTTTGCTTTTCGAATTTTTTTATCTTTATTTTTTACAAATTGAATAGTTCTCATGTTATGGAGCCTGTCAGCAAGTTTAACTAGTAAAACTCTTATATCTTTTGATGTTGCTAAAATTAATTTTCTAAAATTTTCAGCCTTAGAATCAACTGAAGCTTTTGTTTCTAATTCTGATATTTTCGTTACTCCATCAACTAAATTCGCTACTTCCTCGCCAAATTCTTTTTTAACGCTCTCATATGTAACTTTAGTATCTTCAATCGTATCATGTAGCAATCCAGTAGTGATTGTCGCACTATCTAATTTTAAATCAGTTAAAATTTTTGCTACAGCAACAGGATGAATAATGTATGGGACTCCCTCATCTCTTTTTTGATTTTGGTGTGCCTCTAAAGCAAAATTATAAGCTTTGTTTAAAGACTCTGAATTTAAAAATTTATTATAGGATTTTATTTGATTAATAAGATCAATGTTATTTATCATAATTTGATATTAACATTTTTATCCAATCTTGTAATCTCAATCCTAGATTTCTGATCCAAATTATTGATTAAATCTTTAACATTTTGCCTTTTTATCGGGTGAACCCATTGAGGATCTATTTCTAAAATTGGATAAAGAACAAAATTTCTTAAATGTGATCTCTCGTGAGGAATTTTCAAATTATTCTTATTAATAATTAAGCCATTAAAGTCAATAATATCAATATCACATGTTCTAGGGTCATTTTTTTTTAATTTAATTCTGCCAAGTTTTTTTTCGATAGAATTTATTTCGTTAATTAATATTTTTTCATCATAATCGTATTTTGCAAGAACACCTAAATTTAAAAAATAAGGTTGTTTTCTATTAGGATATGATGGGGTTTCATAAAAACTTGATATTTTATTTATCGTTAACTTAGAATTGATTAATAAATTTACTGCAATTGAAATATTCTGAAATCTATTTCCAAATTTTGAGTCAAGATTTGAACCAATATTTAAATGAATCATTTATTATTCTTGCTCAATAATCTTGCTTTTTCTTTATTCCAGTCTCGTGTCTTTTTAATTTGTCTTTTATCATAAAGTTTTTTTCCTTTTGCTACTGCAATTTCTACTTTCACTTTACCTTTAATAAAATAAAGTTTTGTTGGTATTAATGTTAGTCCTTCTTGATTAATCCTTCCTATTAGTTTGTTGATTTCTTTTCTATTTAATAAAAGTTTTCTATCTTCCTTGGGGTTATGATTATTATATGATGATTGTTTATATAATGGAATATGAGAGTTAATTAAAAAAAGTTCTCCGTTATTATCTATTGCATATGAATCTGCTATACTACCTTTGCCATCACGAAGGGATTTTACTTCGGAACCTTTAAGTGAAATACCTGCTTCTAATAATTCAATAAAAAAATAATTAAAACTAGCTTTTCGATTCAAACAAATAATTTTTTGACCAGAAACTATTTTATCTTTCATTAAAGCATTTTTGCTACTTTAAGAGCTTGAATAATTTTTTGTTTTGACTCATCTTGCACTTCTACAAGGGGGAGTCTTACATTTGACTGGCACATATTTAATAATGAAGCTGCAAACTTTACTGGGGAAGGATTGCTTTCAATAAACATGGCTGCGTGTAATGGTTGAAGAATTTTATTTAATTCAACAGCTTTATTCATATCATTTACACATGCTTTTTGAAACTCAGACGATAGTTTTGCAGCAATATTTGCTGTTACACCAATAGCGCCTACACCACCAAGTTTATTAAATTCTAAAGCATTATCATCGTTACCAGTCAGCTGAATGAATTCATTTCCCATTGATTTTTTTTGAAGTTCAACTCTCTTCAAATCACCTGTAGCATCTTTTACTCCAACAATATTTTTTAACTCAAATAACTTTGTCATCGTATCAACCGACATATCAATTACTGAACGGGAAGGTATATTATAAATCAAAATTGGTATTCCAACACTGTCATTTATTTTTTTATAATGTTGATATAATCCTTCTTGAGTCGGTTTATTATAATAGGGTGTAACTATCAGCAAGGCATCAGTGCCGGCCTTCTCGGCAAATTTGGACAATTCAATAGCCTCTTCTGTTGAATTTGATCCTGTCCCAGCTATTACTGGAATTTTTGAATTACATTCCTTAACAGAAATTTCAATAATTTTTTTGTGTTCTTTATGGGATAAAGTCGGTGATTCACCGGTAGTGCCACCCGGTACAATTCCATTAGAGCCATTTTTAAGATGATAATCTATTAATTTGATATAGTTTTCTTCATCAAGACTGTCGTCCATAAAAGGTGTTATTAAAGCTACAATTGATCCTTTAAGCATAAAACAATATAAGATAAATATTTCTTAACTTATGATCAATAAATTAATTAGTCTAGTATTATTAGTGTTTTTTTTAACTACAAGTCACAGTTATTCAGAAGGCCAGTTTCTTTTTCCTAAAAAAAAACCCTCTGTTTTTAAAAAAATTGAAAAAATTCCAACTTTTGAAAAATCAAATAATTTACCTCAAAAAAAACCAATAACTCAAACGGACCCTAAAAAAATAGAAACAGCCAAAATAGATAAATCCGAGAGGAAAAAAAATGAACCAGAAACCAAAAAACAAAATTTAAAAAAAAAATAAATGTAATCACA
>Ga0213861_10000696_pt1 | contig 29786 bp, 13 predicted proteins | sample PICome_4_FD_160110 | JGI IMG/M metagenome (GOLD analysis project Ga0213861, IMG submission 160110) | Coastal seawater microbial communities near Pivers Island, North Carolina, United States - PICO131 | ecosystem: Environmental > Aquatic > Marine > Coastal | place: USA: North Carolina... | reverse complement strand
CAGAAGGCTCACCGGTTCCTAGTAGCACCCGAGGTTAAGATGGCGACGGCATCACATGATGACATCATTCTCACCTGTATAGGTGAGTTATGACCCAAACATACATGATAACGGTATTACTTAAAAAACTTTCAAACAAATGAAAGAGTGTAGTGAAACGAAACGATTGAATGTAGTTTGAAAAGGTCCGTAGGACCTAAACACTATGTTGCAATAATAGAATGAATATATCTGTTTTGCTTTATAAGTTCTTTGTTAGGACTATGAGTGAGTTTTCCTAATGGTATTTTTCCTAATGCCAATCTTTTATCTTTTAAGGGATAAGGTAACTTATTATGTATCTTTGCTAAAAATCTATTCTGTTGTACAATTAATTTTTCAGTCCATACTCTACTAGGGTTAAACCAGCCGAACAAATCGTTTTTTAAAACAGAAGTAGGCATAATCTGTTCTGCAGGTATGTTAATATCATTATTTTGATATATACCCATTAGTTCTTTACCTACATGAGGGTAATTCATGTATAAATGATTTTCTAGTATATCCCTATTAAATAGGTCATAGTCTGAGTCTTGCAAGGGTTCTCCCTCATCTTCCGTAGTCGTAATAAATCTTGTGGGTAGTCCTACATCGAAGTTTTCTAAATGATGTATGTCGTAATTAAATTTACTTAGCCAATATCTTGCATCGTTTTCGCTTTGATCTAAACTACGATGGACAGCAACAAAATTTTCATGCAAGTAATTTAAATCATCTTCCGGAAGATATAAATCAGGTTTGAGCCTTTTTAAGTTCTGTATATCCTTTACAAGTTCTTTTTCTATTTCTTCGCGAGATTCACCAAAGCCGTAAAATCTATCATGGCTTAATAATTTAAATTCCTGGGTGTTAAATCGTTGCCATATTCTTTTAGCAACTCTGTGATCAAATAATTCGTACGTTAGAGTATAATTTATTTGATCCTTACCGAGATTTACATTAAGTAACATATTCCGTATCCGTATTATATGCAGTAAAGCCGCCTTCTTTGACAACTGTTAATACATTATTTACACGACCTACGAGTTCTTCTTTATGTGATATCAACATAATATTTTTATTTTGTTCTCTGTGCATTTTTTTAAGTATTCCTAAGGCATTTTCTACACCTGTTGAATCCATACCACTATCTATAAGTTCATCAATACACATTAAGTTCATAGGCCTGTTTAGACTTTCATAGATGTCTCTAAATGACCAGGATAGTCCTAAAATAAGTCTATTACGCTCTCCCCTAGATAAGTTATCAAAGTCTAAATCTCTGCCATATTCTGTTATCTCAACTCCTAAATCACTTGCAAATTTAACATCGTGAGGTAATCCTAACTTATCTAAATAATATGCAAGTCTGTGATTTAAATATGCAATGTTTTGATCAATAATACGCCTACGTATAAAACTATCTTTACTGGTTAATAGTTTATATAAAAAGTCTTGATGTTCTTGTAAATGAGTTAATTCATTCATTATTTCAAAACTAATTTCTTGTATACCAGTAGTTCTTAAACCTTCTATTTGTTCTATATAAGGATTTTCATCAATGGCCATAGATTCTAAATTAGATTGCATTGTCTCTACATTATGTTTGTGCTCTAATGCTTCTTCTAATGTAGTATAATATACTTCAGGATCTGCAGGAATATTACTAAACTGTTTTATGGCTTCAGTTGTTTGAGTCATAATCTTTTCTATGTCTTTGTAATATTCTTTTTCTTTATCTATTTCTTCTTCTAAGTCTGCTGTGTACTTTTCGTGTGTATCTAAATGTGCAGTACCTTGTTCGCATGTAGGACATACTCCGGCTTTTGCACTTTCTAAATTATTAGCCAGTTCCTCTAATTTTTTAGAGCTTCTAGTTATACTTGTTGCTGTACGTTTTTCTTCTGCTTGTAATGTTTGTAAACTAGAACGTTGGTCTTTATATGATGTTAGTAACTTATGATTTTCTAATTCTGTATCTATATCTATTCTTTCCATACGAATTATTTTTTCGCCTAATTCTATAAGTTTATTTTCTTTATTCTTTTCCCACGCTCTACTACGACTTTCTATTTCTTGAATATTTTTTTCTATTCTTTTATTACTTTCTTCTACAGCATTAATACGAATTTCTTCTTCTTTAATACTATCTCTGGTATATTTTTGTCTTTCTTTTAGTACTTCTGCTTTTTGTGAGAGTTCTGTTATACCCAACAACTGTTCAATCATATCTCGTTGATCATTATTTTTCATTGCAAGAAAGGGTTCAGTATATGTATTCAAAGCAATTAGATGCTTAAACATGTTATGTGGGAAACCTATAATTTTTTCTATTTCTTTTTGTGTTTCTCTACTGTCACCTTGCTGTTCGTTCTCCAATGCGTCTTCACCGTCTATAAAGAGTTTTAAAACATTAGGACGTCTACCCCTTTCTATACGATAAGACTTACCCTCGATTTCAAACTCTACAGTGGTAATCATTCCTTTACCATTTGTTTTGTTTATCAAGTTATCTTTACGAATGTTTGTTAATGCATCTCCATACAATGCATAACTTAATGCATTTATTATAGTCGTTTTACCAGTACCGTTTCTGCTACCGTCACCGCCCATGTCTAAGTTGTGACCTAGTACAAGTGTTAGTTGGCAATTATCAAAATTAACTGCCTGTGTGTTGTTGCCAACACTCATAAAGTTTTTTGCTGATACGTTTTTTATTTTTAGCATTATTGAATCTCTATACTATTATACATATCTATTAAAACATCTTTTTGTACTGTATTACTTTCTATAGTTTCTAATTGTTGTATAACTATTTGATCAACACTTTCAAAACTAATGTCGCCACCTTCATACTCCTCTTCTTCTTTAATAGGAATAAGTTGTAGTTCTCTTACTTTATATTGCTCAGCCATTTTCTCTCTTATAAAGTTTGCTTCTTCATATGAGATACTGATATCTAATTTTACTCTTGCATAAGTGTATGCATCTAATAGAGTGGCATGGTCATCTAATAGTTGTTTTAATGTAAACACTTTATACTTAGGACATTCTGTCCAATTAACATAAAGAGGTTCTTCGTCCCATGTAAGGAACATTGCACCACGTTCGTTATCATCTACATCTGCGTAATTATGTGGGAAAGCATTGCCTATATAATGTATATTATTTTTAAACTGTCTTTTGTGAAAATGTCCGCTAAACACATACTCTGGACCACTTAGCATTTTATCGTTTATACCACCATGATCTGGCATTTCTACCATTGCATTCATTTTAAAGTATGGTAATTCAAAATGCCCAAACATATATTTGCATTTCATTTTTTGCACTTGTTTGAATTCGTCGCCTACTAACCAAGGTATGATAGCAACATCGTCTTGTAAAAAATGTTCATCTACCATTACAAAGTTAGACAAGTCTCTAGCATATTCAATACTGTTTAATTCTCTTTTATCTTTGTAATATAAATCGTGATTACCTGTTATAAAATAAACAGTTTCAAATGCATTATTTAATTTTTTAAAATCTTTAATAGATGCATTCATAGTCGCAACACTGATACTTGCTCTATGGTGATTCCAGTCACCGAGGAAAATACAGGTTTCTGCATTTCTGGCTTTTGCTTCTGCAATAAACCAGTCCACATACCTGTGACAGTCTTCTATATGTAAACGGCTATTTTGCTTTAGTCCGTAATGTATGTCCGTAAAGCAGGCCGCTGTCTTAAACAGTTGTGCCATAAATTAGTCTTGTGAATTTTCAGATTGTGCGGATTCTCTAATTAAACGCATCTCTTCTTCGTGTTTAATCTGTCTACCGTAACTTGGTAAATGTCCACTGTCGATTAAGATATCATCTCTAATCATCTGATTTCTTTTTTCTAAATTTAAAATTCTTGTAAAACTATTATTAACTGCGGCAGTATAATATGCAAATGGATTATCGGATTTTGCTTCATTAAATTGTAATCCAATCTGAGATAACTGTACCAATGCTTGTCCACGCATTTCGTCTACATAAGTGTAACCACGCCAGTTTGCTCTGTGGCTGTACCTTTCAACAAGTTTTAAAAACATAGTACCTAACTTATTTGTAATCCTTCCATGATCTACACAAAACTCACCGTTACTTAAACTTCCTTGCCAATGACTTCTAGCAACTTCTTTAATTTCGCCGCCTATAAATGCATAATGTTTGAAAGGAGGGAAGTTTACCTTTGCTTTTGTTTCTGCTTCGTTCCTAGGATTCTTCTTTCTGCCTGGTTCTAATGGAATATGTTCCATATCCATAACTCTAAAAACTAAATCTTCTTGGTCTATGCTTTTAGGATCTATTGCAAATTCTTTTTGCTTGGGTTTATTTTTATAATCTTTAGGATCATGTAATGCCATTGCGGCTTGATATCCTGCTGATTGTATTTGTGATGCTCTGTTTTCTCTAGCAACCTTTATACTGTTTCTATTGATTTTATTAACATCTTCTAAAATTACGTCAAAACCTGCGTATTTGTCGTCTGCTACATAGCAGTAAGTCATCTTACTTTTGTGTATTTCTTTTAGAATGTCTTTGTTGTTAAGGTAATTAACCTTCTTTGGCTGTGCCATACATAACTCTCCTCAAAATTATCGTTCATTTATATTGTGTTATTATACACAGTTCTTGTGCATTGTCAATAAGTATTTATAAGAACTGGCAATTTAAAACTAGTTTTAATGAATACGATAAATAGTTACATACAAGGAGATTAAATGCCAAGCGGTAGTGATTATTTAAAAGGTTTAATAGGCGGTGTAGGTAATAGTCTACTAGGTAATGTACCTGGTGGAAAAGTAATTACCGGAGCATTACTAGGTGGTTTATCTGACGCCGATTTCTATTCTTTCTTTTATGATGGAAATGCAGGCCCTAGCAGAAACCCAGGTAGTAATTTATTATTTGGTGCTAGGCAACTAAGTGAACAGCAATTAAAACAGCAATTAGGACAACAAAGTAATCAGGCCGCAAGTTCTACAGCAATAAATCCTAGTGAGGGTAAAGGATTTGTAAATACTTACGATTGGAGAGCAAGATTAAGGCCTAAGGGAGGCGGAGCAAAAAGATTTTACGGTGATGATAAAAATGGGATAATGAACCCTATTAAGGAATCAGGTGGATTAGTTTGGCAATATACTCCACAGATTTATGTATCAGCATCTGCAGAATATGACTCACAGCAAATGCAGGGTATGAATTATCCAATTAATACATATCAAATGTCAACACCTCCTAGACTAACACTAACATCAACATTTACAGTTAATAACATTGACGAGGGTAGATACTATCTTGCAATGATGCAATTTGCCAGAGTTGTAACAAAGGCATATTACGGTGATCAATCTGTTGCTGACGGTACATTTGGTACACCACCTCCAGTGATGCTATTTGAGTATTTAGGTGATCATGGATTTAACAAAGTCCCAGTGGTTGTATTATCTTATTCATTAGAATTACCGCCCGATGTTGATTATGTTCCAGTAGAAATAAAAGTAGGCAACGAGCCTACTACAACCTATGTACCAACAGAATCTACTGTGACATTTGATCTATTCCCAAGTTATACACCACACAAATTGCGTAAAAACTTTAATCTTAATACATTAAGAACTGGACAAGCATACAAAGACGGATATATTTAATGGCAGATTTTCATAGAAGAGATAGTTTTTTAAGAAATGCAAGAGTATTTGAGGGATTTCTGGATGTAAATTCTTTACCTAAAATGCCTACAGATGCCTACGAAATAGATTATAAAATTAAAGATGCTCATAATGGTAGACCAGATATTTTAGCAACTGAATTATATGGAACTCCAAGATTATGGTGGGTATTTGCTTTAAAAAATCCTGATGTTATTAAAGATCCTTTGAACGATTTTAAACCAGGAGTTATAATAAAGATACCGTCACCGGAAGTCGTAAAGAATATGATGGGATAACCGATGGCTGAAATAATTAAAAAAAGTAACGGTTTTCTAGGTGACATACCAACCAATCCTTTAGATCAATATGACAATGTTACATATAACATAAAGTTGTATATGATACCTCCTACAGAAGATATAACTGAAGTAAAAAGTGATTCAACAGACGGTGATGAAAGATCGGACTCTGGTGGTGAAGTAACATCCAGAGGAGGATTTTTAAATGGTGCCTATGTGGCTAAGCCAGAAAATACCGTTGTATTGGCACAAACAGGTGTAACTGGTACACTAATAGACAATGTTGAAATAGTAAGTGTGCCTAGTGGAAAGGGAGGAAAAATTACACAAAACATTCGTTGTGTGATAAAACAACCAGGTGCGGCAACATTTTTAGACATGATAGTTTTAGGGAGACGCAGATTGGGGATTCCCCCTTTATCAGGAAGAGGTGTAGATGGTGCACCGTTCTTTTTTGAGATAAACTTTCAAGGATACCAAGCATCAGGGGATGGTTTTGAACAAGATGACGGAGGACAAATAAGAGATATTGCAGGACCTTATAGATATAAAGGACTTTTACAATCAGTAGATTTTGAATTGGACAGTACTGGAACTACATACAATATGTTATTCGCAGTTGCGGATGATATAGCATTTACAGATATAAATTCAAAGACTCCTACTACAATGACCACTGTGGGAGAAACTATAGACGAACATATACAGGATTTAACATTACAATGGAACAAATATCTTAAAGATAAATCCGGAGATAGAGACAAATTAGATACTTATAAGTTTGATTTAAAAAATTTAACAGGTGAAGGCCAAACAATAATTAAAGATCAAAAATTATTTAGAGGCAAAGACGCAACAGCAGATGCAAACACAGAAGTAATTAATGAAGGGGACGATAGATCTCAGGCAGAAAACCAAACTGATGAAGCAACAAGAGATGTGTCAAATCCTGAAACTGAAAAAATAAAAATAGAAGTTCCTAAAGGAACATCAATAGATTTTTACATAGGAAGTTTACTTGCTAGAAATCTAGATTTTACTAATGGTCTAACACGAACAATGATAGATGAAAGCGGACAATTTAAATATGATGCCAGCAAAACATTAGTTAACGATGTGAAAATTAATGCTTATGTGAAACAGGTTGAATACGATAAGAAAAGAAAAGGATATAATAAAGAAATAATTTTTCACCCAGCGGTTTTCGAAACACCTGCAACTAAAGGTGCGGCAATTCCAGAAGAACTTTCTCCAGAACCAGATGAAATACAAAGAAGGGTCAACAGTATGGAGATAAAGCGAGCCTATGAATATATCTTTACTGGAAGAAATGATCAAATTATAAACATAGATATCAAATATGATTTAGGTATTAACTTGTTATTGCCTCCAAGAGACGATTTAGGAGAGCAAGGTGTTAGATTTGGAAATGCGGCTTTAAATAATATAACTAGTTTTGCAATAGACCCCGCCAAACCAGGGGAACCTTTAGGCGGTAAAGCATTAGCAGAAGTGGCAGGTTTATTACAAGATGCTAAGAAATTTTTTGATATATTTAAGGCGGCAAAAGACGGTAGCATAAGAGATATTGCGAATGCGTTTGGATTCGATGATGCCACTATAAAAGATATTGTAAGTGATCGAGCAGGGGCGGCGGCTCAGGCACTAGTTCAAAGTTTATCAGACAGACAGATTGCAGGTGCTATTGTAAAAGAGCTCACACCCAAAGGTGCCAGTGGACAATCCGGTACAGTAACAGAAAGTGACAGGCAACGAAGAATAGATAATAGTGAAGAAGACTATCAAGCAGAAGCCAGTGGTTATATTTACGGGCAAGACGTTTTAACATACGGTGAAATGTCAGGCGAACTTAGTACAGATTTAGCATCAGCACAAATAAGAGCCAAGGACAATCTTGAATATAATGAATTAACAGATAATGATACATTGTTTGATTTTAATACACCTGGAACAGAAGAGGGACATGTAGATCATGCTATATATTCAGGAGGACCTGCTACACCCGGACAAACATTATTTGGTTATAGATACGGTCAGAAAGATGCAATAGATATTTTGTATAATTTAAATATGGTACTAAGGGGAGATCCTTGGTATTTAGGTGAGCCGGATAAAACAGGAGGTATTAATTATAATAAAATACCTGATGTGAAAGATGAAAAATCCACAGATGAATATCTGAACACATTTGGAGGTGATAATTTTATACTTTTTGAATTGAGACAACCTATGTATTTTGATCCTTTTACTAATGATGAAGATGCGAATACAGGATTGTATCCTGTAGGAAAACAAAGTTATTTCATAACTGGTATATACGGAATTAAAAATGTTATAAGTAGTTTTGATAATGGAAGATTTACAGTACAATTAGAAACATATAAAGAAATGGCATTAGATTTATCTAAAATAAAAAATAAAGACGATTATGCACTTGACGATATAAGAAGTGAATTCGAACAAAGACTTAGAGATACAGCCGGTCAGGATGGTGTCTTAAGTGAAGATGATAAAAAGCGATTTGATAATCCTGAGTATGTAGATACGTGGCTTAATTCAGGTGCAGTTACCTTAGATGAAGTAACAAGCTCAGGTATTATGACTAGTGAGCAAATAGAGGCCTATAAAGCCTGGAAGGCAAATAGGGGAGGTGGTTAGAAATGCCTAAATGGTTTTATGCTCTAAATAATATGAGCGCCACATATAGTAACCCTTATGCTGATAGAAATTCTACAGAGAGATTCTGGGGGATATATATAGGAATTGTAGACTTTAATAAAGATGCATTAAGAACCGGAAAAGTTTCTGTTAATATTCCAGAATTAAACAAATCACCTAAAGAGAAAAATTTATTTGAGTGTATGTATACCTCACAATTTTACGGTGCATCTAATCCTAATCTTGTACGAGACGATGACATTACACTAGACGAAAATTCTTTACATTCATATGGTATTTGGACACCACCGCCTGATGTAGGTAACACAGTTTTAGTGGCATTTGGAGACGGTCTTTTATCAAAGCCTTTTATAGTAGGGCAAACAATGCCTATACCTTTCAACCAAATGATTCCGGGTCTTCCAGGAGGTCCAAGTTTCCAAGGCGGTCCATTTAATACTCCTACAGTAGAAAAAAATAACTATGATACCGATACAAAAAATAACGGAAAGTTAAGACCTATATATCATGATTTTGCAGAAGTATTAACCAAGCAAGGTTTAATAAACGATCCTTTAAGAGGAGCAACATCAAGTAGTGCAAGAAGAGAAACACCAAGTGAAGTATTAGGTATTTTAACTAAAGGCCCCAGAGACGATAAAGGCAATTCTGTAGGTCCAGGTCATCAATTTATAATGGATGATAACCAAACTAATTCTAATATAAGGTTAAGAACAGGTGGCGGTAATCAAATACTTTTAGATGATACTACAGGTTGTATATATGTTATAAACAAAACTGGTACTGCATGGTTTGAACTAGATAAAAGCGGTAATATAAATTTCTTTGGTGAAGGAAGTATGAGTATTCGATCTAAAGGAGATTTTAATTTAAGAGCGGATAAAAATATTAATTTAGAAGCAGGAAACGATATCAATATTAAGGCCACAGGCGATAATGATAGTAGCGGTTATAAAGGAATTGCAAGTAAATTAGGCGCTCTGGGTGTACCACCATTGGGCACAGGGGGCTCACTTAGACTACATTCAGCCGCAGATACTTCTATACATGCAAATCTTAATGCACAAATTACAGCAAATGCAGGTGATTTACAAATAAACTCTGCAGGGAGATTGACATTAACAAGTACAATAAGTGCGGCTATACAATCTCAAGGATTTACCACAGTACAGGCCGCAGGTAAAGTTGATGTCTTGGCAGGCGGTGCCGCAACACTTTCAGCAGGAGGCACAACAAATTTATTTGGATCAACTATAGGATTAAATAATCCTGGTTCAGTTCCTACTCCTGATCTTGTACCAGCCGTGCCGGCGCCACAATTAGGCGGAACAGAAAAACCTGATCAAGCATCAGCACCTCCAGAGTACGATAGAGAATCAGATAATCCTATTCTAAATGGCGGACAAAGACCAGAGAAAGGCCCTACTATTAGCACTATTGTTGGAAAACTAATTACAGCAGAACCTTATATTGGCCATGGACAATATGATCCTAGTACTGAAGATCCTACCAGTATAGAAGAGGACGTCACAGCAGATGCAGAAACTCTTGAAAATCAAATTGATCCTACAGATACAACGCCAGCAGATGCTGATACTCCAGAAGGAACTAAAATAGGACAAGGATTTGCAGATGCTAAAGACAGAATAAATGATGCCACAGACGGCATTAAATCTGTATACGCAGAGTACAATGCTACAGTAAGTAACTTTATGGCACTAAAGGATGTAAACTTAGCAAGTATAGAAGGTCTTACAAAAGTTGCAGAAACTTTAGGTATTGTTATACCTCCGTTCAGGATACCTACAACAAATTCTATAATGCAAAATATTATAGGACAAAGTAAAATATTAACAGATTTAGAAGCAAGATTAAAACAATTTTCCTTAGATGATTCAGGGCTACCTATAGATTTAGCCAATGCACAAATTGAACAAATGAAAGGTGAAATCAACGGTGCAATCAACGAGGTTACAGGCGGTAAAGCAGATGAATTTAAAAATGCGGCTAAAGATATTATCAATAAAGGAGGCGGATAATGCCTAGATATGGTACTACAAATATATTTGAAAATGTAAGGACCAGACTTTCTGATAAAGGTATAGATTTATACATAGATGGTCCCAGTTTAATTTACGTGGATAGAAAGACAGGTTACAAACTTGTGGAGTTTATAGACGGACTAGGTCCTAATGCAGAAAGACTGGCATTGGAATCTGATCTCAAACAGGCAATAAAGGATATTACAAAATTAGTTAAAGTGCCCCTGAATCAAAATCAAATGGGGGCTCTTGCAAGTTTTGTTTCACATATTGGTGTAGACAATTTTGCCAAAAGCCTATGCTTGGCCGCTCTCAATAGGGGAAAATACGAAGCAGTACCTAAATTAATGCAGAGATTTAGGGTTGGTAAAATAGGAAAATTTAGTAGACCACAAATTAGAACAGACTATATGGATAGAAGAAAGTATGAAGCAGAACTTTTTTCTACTCCTGATCATTTGAACTGGCAAGCAGAGTTAGACAACGTACAAGCAACATTGTATCCGGCTCAAAGAAACTTGAACTTTGCGGAATTGAGAGCAATATTAAAACTCGCTAAAAAGAGAGCATATAATAAATTAGGTATTTTCTTTTAAAGTATTCTTTAAATCCATATTTTCTACAAGCAATCTGTACTTCTGCTCTTGCTCTTCAGCAACTGCTTTTTCCAATAACTCTATATGAGCTCTTAAAGAAGCACACTCGTTGTTTTTATTTACAAGCATAATTCTTAATTCTTCTTCTAAAGTATTGTTTAAAGATTTTAATTGTGTCATATTATTTCTCGAATATTATTTTTTGTAACAAGTCTGCTACATCATTATTTAACAAAACACCGCTATGCCCTGCTTCTATATAAACATTCTCGGTATTTTTGAACTTAGGTGGTGTGGAAGATTGACTTGAAACTGATATCATACCATCATTTGCTTGGCCGCCTAACCCTGCTAAAGGATTAGAACTACCGGTACAAACAATATTAGTATGCTTACCTGTATAAGTTTTTTCTTGTAGGAGTCTTAGTACATCTGCGCCAGGCTTGGTGTTTTCAAATACTTTTCTATTTCTAAAAATCATAGCAAGTATTCTAGCCACTGGCGTACCTTGCCATGGTGTTGCAATGGTAACTAAGTGATCAACCTTGTTTGGGTAAACACTAGCATACCAACTTGCTAATAAACCACCAAAACTATGTCCTACAATTACTACTTTGCCCTTACCCCATTCTCTTTCTTTTTGCATTCTGACATGCTCAACTAAATCATACGGGTCTTGTTCCATATCGTAAGCAGGTGCAAAAAAAGGATGTTCTGGCATCTTTAATGTATAGTAATTAAAGTTATCAGGGTCTGCATTTGCTCCGTGTAAGTAAATCACATTTTTCATGCGGTTAGTATAACACCTTAAACACTCAAAGTCAAGTAAAAATTAAAACTATATTTAATAGTTTTGATAAATACTTACATGGCAACGTTATTCAGAGGATTCAGTACTGTAGATAAAAATAGGGCACCTTATACCCTTACAGATACCGCTCTTATAAAGAGAGATTTACTTAATCATTTTTATACTAAAAAAGGTGAAAGAGTAATGAGGCCTAATTTTGGTAGTATAATTTGGGATTTGTTAATGGAGCCGGAAACACCATCATTAGAAGAAGACATAAAAGAAGATATCAAAAGAATTGTAGATTTAGATCCTAGAGTTACGTTAGAAGAAACAATTTTATATATAAACGATCAAACTATAAGAGCAGAAGTAATATTGAGATATTATAATATAGACCAAGCAGAAACTTTATTTTTAGAATTCAGTAAAAGAAATGCAGAGGAAACTTTATAATGGCATACGTTAATAGACAATCTAATTTATTTGCGGCAGAAGACTGGAAGGTTGCATATAAGGCCTTTAGTGAAGTTGACTTCCAAGCATATGATTTCGACACAATGAGAACAAGTCTTGTCGAATATGTCAGAGTAAATTTTCCAGAAAACTTTAACGACTATATTGAAAGTTCAGAATTCATTGCAATTATAGAATTGTTGGCATTTTTGAGTACAAGTATTGCATTTAGAATGGATGTTAATACTAGAGAAAACTTTTTAGAAACAGCAGAAAGACGAGACTCTGTATTTAAACTAGCAAGAATGTTAGGATACAATCCTAAAAGAAATATTCCTGCAAGTGGATTAATGAAAATCACTGCTGTAAAAACAAATGAACCTTTAACTGATAGCCAGGGTAATCAATTATCAAACCAAAACATTTTTTGGGACGATTCTAATAACCCTGAGAGTTACGAACAATTTATAACAATTCTTAATGCGGCTATGGGAACAACAAATAGATTCTCGGCGCCTGTTAAATCAGGAAAAGTTGCAGGCATAAACACAGACCAATACGAACTTAATACCCCTATAACATCTCCACTTGCTTTATCCTTTCCTATAAATGTAAACGGAGTATCAAGACAGTTTGAAATAGTAAATGGTGATTTCTTTGACAATGAATATTTTTATGAAAAACAACCTGACCCAACAAATGACTTTGGACTTTTTTATAGAAATGATGGATTAGGTTTATCCAGTAATAATACAGGATTTTTCTTATTATTTAAACAAGGGCAATTAGCATTCGAAGACTTCAATTATGAAACTCCCTTACAAAACAGATTTCAAGACATTGTAAAGAAAAATATAAACGAAACTGATGTATATATTCAGGAAGTCAATACACAAGGTGTTGTGCAAAATCAATGGACCAAGATACCAAATACTGTTGGACAAACATTAAACTATAACAGTAAAGCACTAAACACTAGAAATTTATATGCTGTAGAAAATTTAAACAATGATGGCATAAGAGTAAAGTTTCCTGATGGTAATTTTGGTAATGTGCCTACAGGTATTTTTAGAATATGGCACAGAATTAGTGATGGAGAAAGATACACTATACATCCAGATGATGCTAAAAGTTTAAATGCTAGTATTCCTTATGTAAATGCTTCAGGACGATCATTTACTTTAACATTTACATTTGGTTTAGAATCAAGTGTAAACAATAGTTTACCTGCAGAAAGTTTACAAAACATTAAAAGCAAAGCACCACAAACATTCTATACACAAAATAGAATGGTGTCTGCACAAGATTATAATGTTTTCCCTTTAAGCCAATCATCAAATATTTTAAAATTAAAGGCTACAAATAGAACACATGCAGGTCATAGTAGATATATTGATATTAACGATCCTACTGGCACTTTTCAAAGTGTTGAGACTTATACAGAAGATGGCTACTTATATAAGGATAACGACCCCGTAAGCAAAGAAGTTATTGTTAGCGACAATAATACACCTGCAGAAGTAGTTGACAATACTATTGTAGAGTTCTTAAAAGATCAAAGATTGAATAACGTAATATACGATACCCTAAGAGAAAAATGGAGTAATTTTATTCCAACAAAATTTGCCATAGACACTCTTAATATTAGGTGGAAACCACTGCCAGTTGCTAATCAAAGTACAACAGGTTACATGACAGAAACATTTAGTAGCTCTAATGCAGTTGTTATGGTAAACAACACAGCATCAACTAAAGTTTTTCAAGAAAATACCTTTGTTAAGTTTGTAGATCCTACAAATATTGCAAATTATAAATGGGTAAGGATCACAGGTATACAAAATAATGGAGCATTGTCCAGTGGGTTAAGTACAAGTATAGGGCCTTGGACACTAAGTGATAGTGTGAATTCCGATTGGAGAGCAGATGAAGTTATTACAAGTTTAAGAAAATCTTTTACAACGTCTGAACAAACCGAAATAGAATCAGCACTGGCTAATAAAAGCACATTTGGTATAGGATTTGATCTTACAGATCAATCTTTTTATATTATATCTAATGCAGATTTACTAAAAACAGGCAGTATAGGTATTCAAAATGCCAAAGACAAAACACTATCGGGTGTAGATAATAGTTGGTTAATGTTATTTGAATTTTTTCCTATAGATTCAAGCAGTTATAGATATAATGTCAGTATAAGAGGATTGTCATATGTTGTGCAAAGTGCTAATGATCTAAAATTCTATAATGTAAAATCAGTTAAGGTAACAGATAATACCACTCAAGCAGTAAGAGATACAATTACATTTAATACTTTAAATTACAAGCCTGGTGTTACAGAAAGTTTTGTTTGGGCAGATTCTAATAGCGATAATGTTGCAGATGCATGGCAAAGTTTAGACAATTCTGCATATTACGATCCTAACGGTTTAAGAACAAATATTGCATTGAGAACGAGAGACATTAAATGGTTTGATGTAAATGTTACATGGCAAAGCACATTTGGATTGATGAGAAACGATTTATTATCAGATCCTCATTCAGTAGCAAATATTTCTACAGCAAACAGATTTGTAAATGCGGCAAATGTTTCATTAAATCCTTATTTTGATGACGGTAATGTTTCCACTAATAATGTAACACTATCTAACAATGATGGTCGCATATCTAGATTACCAAGCAATTTAACAATAGATTTTGATAATACAACATTTGGATATAATATTTTAGACGATAATGGTAACATAACATACAAGCAATACAATAACAATACTGGACTTACTGAAATTTACCACGGTAATGCTAGTATATTTACTTATGGTATTAATGGTGCCTCTGGTAATGCTAGTGAAATTGGAAGAACATTCTTGTCAAATGCAAATGCTACAGCACAAACAGGTAGATTAACATACAATCAACTAGACGATAATTACCATTTATTTGCTACAGATACAACTGGTGCTATAAGCAGAGATAAAATACTAGTAGAATACAAATCTGCAAAAGACAGATTAGATACTGATATTGTTTATGAAATTAGAGATGTTTTTAAATATTCAGACGGTTATACAGATAATAGAAAAGTAAAAGTTGCTCCAGTAGATTCAGACAGTGACTTAGTTCCAGATAAGCCGTTCCAATTCAATGAATTTGTATCAAGTACAGATTTAATCATATTTGCAAATTATACAGACTTTGACGGATATGTTTATGATAAACCTGTAAGCGGAGTAATACTAGATTGGAGAGGAGAAACAGACTGGGACAATACCCAAGCAAGTGGAAGTCCGGCAACTATATCCCCTATAAGTTATTCTGACCCAGTAGAATGGAGTACTGTAGATTATATTATTGTTGATACATTAGCATTAGCAGAAAAATTTGAAAATACTGCAAATCAATATTTTGGAATAAAAATTTATGTAGTAGAAAACGAGAAGTTTTATATAATGACTAGAAGTAGCACTGATGCAAATAGTATTAGTTTAGTAGAAACTACGGATTGTTTTGTTAAAACAGGTAGAGGTAAAGACCAAAATACAAGATTACCTGATGTAAGACCATGTGTAATGAAATGGGATCACAAGGCACCTAATGATGTAAGAATAGATCCAAGTATTAGTAATGTCGTTGAGATGTTAGTATTAACAACTTCATATTATACAGAGATACAAAAATACTTAAATGTATCTGGTACAACATTTCCGTTGGCTCCTACAAGTGATGAACTAGCAAACGAATTCCAATCTTTAGATGGATTTAAAAATGCCAGTGACACATTAGTTTATAAGAGTGCAAAATTTAAAAGATTGTTTGGTGCTGATGCTGATGAAAGTGTACAGGCTAAATTTAGAGTAGTTAAATTAGCAGGCACAACATTAAGTGATAATGAAATAAAAACAAAAGTTATCAAAGCATTTAACAAATACTTTGACGTCAATAATTGGGAATTCGGTGAAAATTTCTACTTTACAGAATTGAGTAGTTATGTACATCAACAACTAAGTGGCATAATAGGAAGTATTGTTATTATACCAAAAATTAGTTCTGGTAACTTTGGAGATTTGTTCCAGATACAAGCGGAAAGCAATGAATTTTTTGTTAATACAGCAAAGGTTACAGACATAGAAATTATAGATAAAATTACTAAAAATACGTTGGCTAATTAATAATGGCAGATAAAATTTATAAAAAGTTACCCGGAATCCTGCAGACTGAGTCAGTAAAGAATTTCTTTGAAAGCACAGTAGAACAATTATACAGCAAAGCAAATATAGAAGCAGTAAGTGGTTTTGTAGGTAAAAAAACATCTAAGGATAAACTTGTAGATGGTACTTGGATATATGAAGATGACCTCGATAAAAAATATTACAATTTAGCACCAACAGTTAATAATACTAATGCCAATACAGGCGTAAGTGAAAATTTTATTTTTTATGATGAATTTATAAACATCCTTAAAAATTATAACGTAGATGTAAATGAACAAAACCAATGGTTGAGATCTGAGTTTCAGACATTTTTACCTCCCATAGAATTAAATAAATTTTTAAATTATCAAGAATACTTTTGGAGCACAACTGGTCCTACAGCAATATCTATTTCTGGTACTTCATCAAACACAATAAATGTTGATAAGGACATAGTAGGTAAGAAATCCTATACACCTTCAGGAGGTAAACTGTTTAAAAATGGTATGAAAATTACCTTTGCGGGTGATTATGTAATTGACAATTCCAAATATGTTGGGAAGGAATTTATAGTAGAAGGCGTAGGAGAAAGCATAATTCTTGTAGCAGTTGATGTAAGTTATGCTAACGGTATTGCTAATCCACAAACAAGTAAAGACTATGTTGTAATAGGTAGAGGCTCAGCAAACAAAAATGTCTGGAGTAGAACTAACTTTTGGTATCACAAAGAAAACTTTGAAGATGCAGGTGATAACGTTCCATCAAAGATTTACAGAGCTAGAAGGCCTATTTTAGAATTTGACAGAGATTTAGAATTATATAATGTAGGGCAAACAAGTAAAGGAAATGTAGATGTAAGCTCAACATTACTTTACAGTGAAGTCGTAGGTTTAGATGCAAGTAATGTTGCTATTGATACAGTAACTATAACCACAGGAACAAAAATTATTTTCCCTAACGACGATAGTTCTGTTTCAGCAAATGTTTATGTAGCAACAGTGGCTAATTCATCGCTTTCCAATGCAATAAGTTTAAGTGTAGACACTACATTAACAGAAGGAGACACAGTATTTGTGTCCTCAGGATTTTCACAAATAGGTAAAGAGTATTACTACAATAACGGCTTAATAGAATCACAAACTAAATCTAAATTAAATCAAGCACCATTATTTAATCTATATGATGATCAAAAACGTTATTTAGGAGATACCACAATTTTCCCAAGCAATAACTTTAGGGGAAATAAAATATTTGGTTTTGAAATAGGCACAGGAACTGCTGATGCAGAATATAATTTATCATTAGCATACAGGTCATTTAAGAATGCTAGTGAAATAAGTTTTGAAAACTTTATGGAAACAGAAACTTATAACAACATTGTTTTAGGTAGTTCAGAATCTACTGACATAAAGGGATATTACTATTATAAATTATTGAGATCTGTTGAAAAAACATCTAACGACAGTACCGGTACTTCTGGACTTACAGCAATTATAGGAAAAACTCCAGTATTTCATAATAACTTTAAAAGCCCACAATGGAAGAGCCAGCAAAGAATAGAAAAAATAATAGAAATCACTAGAACAATTTATGATAATTTCGATCAAATATTTAGCCTTGGTTGTAATGCAAGGGTTGACGAAACATATTTAAGTGGTATGAATATAAGAGTTAGAAAAAATGGAGATTTATTCCATGATTTCACTTTTATAAACGATACCCAAAACGGTGATAAAATAGAAATTTTAAGAAAGAACTTTGTGGTAGGTGATATATTTGAAATATCAGTTTTTTCCAGAGGACTTGATAAGTCAATAAATAATACAAGTAGGCACGAATTGCCTATAGCATGGACTAATAATCCTTTTAAAGAAGAAGTTGAAAAAATTTCAGAACCTGAATTTTTACCACATTTTAAAAACTATATTGAGACACAGCCCGGATTTACAGGTGATGCCTTAAGTACAAATAATTATAACAGTTTAGTAAAAGAAGAATTATACGGCGTAGATATAGTTCAATCCAATACAGATTTAATTTTAGGTGCATTTTTACTTGACGATCAACCGCATAATATAATTGATGCTTTAAGATTTAATGGTAGTGAATATAAAAAATATAAGAAAAGATTTTTTAAAGAGCTAGACGATTATTATAATATAGTAAATTTTAACGATTTCTCAAACGAAGAAATATTAGAAAAGGTTTTAAGAAATTTAATCTCATTTAGTATAGGTAGAAACGTATTTGGAGAAACATACATATTACCGTTTGGTGATAACTATATCAAAGAATCTTTAATTATAAATGATGTTACGTTAGCATCATATACAGTATCTACATCAGTAGATTTAGATAAAGTAGAAAACAGCCTTTTAGTTTACTATACAAGAAATAATATTAAAACTTTAATGACTGTGGGAGAAGACTACACATTAACATATAGTCCACTAACAGTTAAATTTAAAAACTATACTCCGGAACTATTAGACGAACTAGAATTTAAAATTTATAATGAAGACAGAGATAGTGTTGAGTGCCCACCGACCCCGAGTACAATGGGATTATACCCATTACATACTCCAGAGATAATCAGTGACGACACTTTTCAAGATCCAATAAACTTATTAGTAGGTCACGACGGCAGTAGAACGCCTGTATACGGCGACGACAGAGATCAAATTGTATTAGAATTTGAAAAACGAATCTATAATAGTGCAAAATCGGAGTTCAGAGATACTGTTGAATATCCAGAACTAGATGCTATAGAAGTTAGACAAGGTAGATGGAGACGAGAAAAACCAGAATGGGATCTATATCATGATCTATTACAAACAAATTTTGAAAACTGGGTAATAGAAAACAAAGTTGATCCTATAGTAAATGAACATTATGATAATACCAATGAATGGACTTGGAACTATCGTCAACAATTCACTAGCGGTAGTATACAATCAGGTGATGGTATAATTCCTGGACACTGGAGAGGCTGGTACGAATACTATTACGATACAGTAAGACCTCATACACATCCTTGGGAAATGTTGGCTTTCTTTAAAAAGCCTTCATGGTGGGATAGCCAATACATTACTACAACTTACACAGATTACAGTAGTAAAAATATTCCTATGTGGTCTGATTTAGAAAAGGGTATTATTAGACAAGGACCTAGAGAAAATTTAACTAACGATATATGGAAGGACTTTTTAAATCCATATAGTAGAAAGTCTAGAAACACCAGAATAAATTTACTTGAATATTTACCAGTTGATGAAAACGGAAATCTAAAAAAACCTGTGGATATTGTAAGCACTGGTGTAAGTACATTAAAAAACAGATGGGTCGAAACAGAACCAGATACCTCACAAGGATACAAAACAACAAGTTTCCTTTCCACAGATGGTTTAAGTGTACAATTTGATTCCACTCATAGATACATTACTAGTTATGATAATCCAAATTACAGTAGAGGATTAATAGACCATACATTATCACCTACAGAATTTGATTTTTTTGCAAAAACTTATAGATTACCTAATAATGTTGATTACAATGCAATTAGTTCAGGTAAAGAAGCAACTGCAAATAACGGTATGGTAGAAGGTGCTTGTGCAATATTAGTAAACGGATTACCTTTACATAGTCCTATATCTACATCATATGAATATGACGACACATGGACATATGAATTAGGATTCGAGACAGCCGAAAGCAGAGCAAACGGAGATATTGCTCAAACAGATGAAAACGGTCTTATTTATACAGCAATACCAACATCTAATATGACTACTACTTCCGTATGGGGAGATAGTTCAACTCATTCAGGTATTATAGGTTGGGCTTTTGATGGATTACCAATTTATGGCCCATATGGTTACACAGATCCTATGGATAGTTCATCAGCAATTACAAATATTAAAAGTGGATTTGTTTTAAAATCAGGTACTAGAACTACAGGACCTAAAGGAGCACCCACAGGAGAATTTGTACAGGATTATGAATTAGGCGGAAATGCCGGTACAAACGGTTATGCAGATAGATGGAATACACGATACGGTTATACCCCTGATTCTCCTAGTACAGCAATAAGATATTATGTAGCAACTATAGACGACACAGGTATCCCAATGTTCCCATACGCAGTAGGCGGTGGTACAGCAACATTTGATGGTGATCCTTTAACTTGGTCAGGTGTATTTGTAAATACAGTTTTAGATATAGATACAAACAAAAATGGTACAGCACCAACAGATTCTCTGGCAACGTACGCCAAAAAGAGCGAAAAAGTTATTAATAAAACTATTAGTCAAGATGTTGATTTGGATAGACCATGGAAATTTGGTGATGGTGCCCCAGTAGAAAATGCATGGAAGTACAGTGAAGGATATCCTTTTGCAATAGCCGAATTATTAGTATTATCCAATCCAGGTAAATTTGCTACAGTATTCAGTGACCCCACAAAGGTTACAAAAGCACCAGCAAATTACAAAAAATATATAAACAAAACAACAAGAAAAAATTGGATGTTTAGAGATCCTGATCATTTCCATATTCACGGTGATATAGATTCTGAAGGAAACATGATAACCAATATTGGTTACACTCAATTTATTAACAGTTGGTTAAAGTTTCAGGGACTTGATGTTGTAAATAATTTTGTTCATAAATTAAGAAATTTAAATGTTAAATTAGGTTACAGATTCTCCGGCTACATTGATAAAGATACAATGACAATGTCTATGGATCAGTTTAGTACTACAGGTAGCAGTACAAATTTAATTATTCCACAAGAAAATATCACAGTAGATATACATAATTCGCCATACAAATCAAGAAACATTTATCAGGGTGTTATTATACAAAAAGTTACTAATGGATATAAAGTTAGTGGTTATGATAAAAACTTAGGACACTTTAAAATATTAGAAAGTGATGTAACAGGTAGATCTGAGAAAGTACAAGTAGGGGGCGAAGCACATCCATTTGTAAGGTGGCAACCAAATACATCATATAATAAAGGCACTATTGTAGAATATAATGATGTGTATTATGAAGCAAAAGATTATATCCCTAAAGCAGTAACTTTTTCTCAATTACTTTATAAGAAATTAAATAAATTACCTCAAATTAATTTTAAAGAAGGCGCAGTATATTTAGACACAACAGGCATTTTACAAAAAGTAGAATATGAAACTGTTTATAAAACAGAACAGGAAGTATTTAATTTCTTAATTTCGTTAGGTAGATATCAGAAATACATGGGATATACTTTTGGTGAATATGATATAGGCATTAATGAAACAAGAGACTGGATATATTCAGCAAAACAATTCTTATTCTGGCTACAAGGTAATTGGCAAACAGACAATACTTTAGAATTATCTCCTATGGCAACTAAGGTAACATTTGAAACTTCAAAAGGATTTGTTGCAAAAATTAAACGTAATGAATTTAATATGTTTAATATTATGGACAAAGACGGTAGATCTATTAATCCTAAAGAATGTTCAATAAACAGAGAAGATTTAAAAATAGAAATCACCCCACCAGTTGGAAAAGAAATTTATGCTGTATGTTTATTTGTGAGAGAAATAGAACATGCAATGGTATTAGACAATGTAACAGACTTTGCTGATACTTTATATAATCCTTTGTATAATCAAAGACAATCAAGAATTAGAATTAAAGGTAATAAAACTGCTAACTGGGACGGTAGATTTATAAGTGAAGGTTTCCTAATACAAGGGGATTCACTTAAACCTAACTTAGATAACCTTGCAGAAAGCATGGGTAGATATCATGAATTAGGGTTTATACCAGTTGAAAAACAAGTATATGAAACTGCTAGAAATTTATTTGGTTATCAGGAAAAAGATTATCTTGCAGAATTACAAATAGATGATGATCAACAATTTGAATTCTATAAAGGATTTATACAAAATAAAGGTACTAAAACAAGTTTAAGCAGAATAGGAAGAAGCAGTTCTATTATTCAAGGCAACATGGACATTTATGATGAGTGGGCAGTTAAGGTCGGTTCATTTGGTGATTTAGAAAATAATCAAAGTGTTGAATTAGCATTAGAGAAAAAAGATTTTGTACAGGACCCGCAATTATTTACGTTATCCTTCCCTGAAGATACAACAGGTGTTGTAGATAAAATAGATGTATTAAATACAAAACACCAATATTTTGATGTACCAGAAATTTTAATTACACAATCAACTAACGGAACACAGGCAAAAGCAACACCCGTACTGAATAATAATGGTGTAATTAGTTCTATAAATGTTACTGAACAAGGATCAGGATATACTGACACTCCTGGACTAACAATTATTACTGGTGAATTAAATATAGGAAATGTATCATCCATATTAGCAAAAGTAGATGCAAGATCAACTAATACAATAACATCTGTCACACAAGATATAAACGGTAATGTTCTTAGTACAAGCAATGCTAATATAAATTCTTTAGGTACAATTACTATAGCAGATAATTTTGGTGCTACTGCTTCATTTAATTTAAATTCGATAACAGATGTAGCAAATATTACTACAGCAATTAATTCAGATGCAACAATTAATGCTAACATTACAGCACATACAATAGAAAATTATATTTCGAATAGTAGTAACGTAATAATTAACAAAGGATTAAAAATATCAGGTAATGATTTTACTATTGGTGGAAGTTCTAGTACACTAGCAAACTTAAATATCACAGCAGGTAGATATCAACCAAGACAGAGATATGCTCTCAATGTTGCAAACAATACAGTAAGTTCAAATATTGTTGTTTCAGTTGACAATGTAAACTTATCAGGATCTGATTTTGTATTTGATGCAGGTGATAGATGGCAAATTACAGCACCTTCATCTGTAACTGGAAATAGTTCTGTAAGTTATACAGTAGGCACAGGAATTGTAAACGCGAATACATCTTTCGATACTAACAATATCACAGAATACGATGGCGATTATCCTTTTGTTGATGTTTATGTAAACGGAACAAAAATTTATAACCCAGGATATGAAACTAGATATCAAGTAGCAAACACAACTACTATAACATTCCCAAATGTAGGTCTATTACCTGACGGTGAGATTCTAGCAGGGTCCAATGTTTATGTTGTAGAAAGAGCAACTATAGATTTACAAGATACATACCAAGGTGATTTACCAGGTAGCACATTAAATGTTAAGGCTACAACAAATGATGATATAGCAGTACATGTAAAGAGTATAAGAATTTTTGAAATAACACCTGATGCAAAAGATGATGAAGTTATTTTAATTGATATAGATGACACTTCAAGATTTCTCAAGAAGCCTAGCGGTATAAGAGAAAGTAATTTATGGCCTAAGACAGGAAACGTAACATATCAAGGTTTACAAGATAGTAAATACAATCCTCTTCCTAATGCAGGTTATGTAAATGAAGAAAACATAAACTTCAGTGCATTTGATTTAGGAGGAGTAGCACAGTTATTTGGCGATAATATAAGATTTAAACCTACAGGTAATGATTTTATTCATGTTGCAAAGAGTGAAAATTTAGATTGGAACGTTTATAAACTAAAACAAGCAAACAAAGGTAATGTTACTTTTGTGGAGCAGGATGATGCCACTGATACTGCATACCTATATACAGAAAGAAGTTTATTTAATTATGTAGACAGTAACCAATTATTGCAAAATGATTTATCAAGATATTTAGATTACAGTCTTGTTATTAAAAAGGCTGATATAACAGATGAATTTGTAGTATGGCAAAACGAAGATATAGTTAGAAGAAAATCTGTACAGATATCTAACTTTGGTAGAGCAAACATGATAAGTGCTAACATAGGAGCAATAGCACCTAGTAGAGTAGTTAGCATATCTAATATACAGCCTGCCATTAGTGCATTTACAAATGCAGATGCAAATATATTAGGCAGTAACATAATTCAAATAACAGGTTCTCAAGGTACTTTACAAAATGGTGAACAAGTAGAATTCTTTGTAACAAGTATAACAGACAGAGTGTTTACCACAAGTAACGTTGAGTATGTTACAAAGTCTAATGTAGCAAATTTAAATAATACAACACTAGGGAATAGGACATTATCATTTACAGCAGAACCAGACTATGAATTTGCAAACGTAAAATACACAGGTAATAGTGCTGTTATACCGTTAGAAAGTTTAGAAATGGCAGTTTATAATGCCAATGCAAATAGTACAGTAAGTTATTTTAACGATAGTAATATTGTTTTACCTGCAACACATTTGCCTGCTACAAATACAAGTATTACCCTTACACAATTCCATACAGGTAAATTAAAACTTGGTGTTTCAAATCTTAATGTGCATGGTACAGGTATTGTTGCCGCAAATAATGTTGTAAGATTAACAGCAACAAATACAACATATAATAATGCATCATTTACTGTTACTGAAGTAGATACTGCAAATAACTCAATAGTAATTGATATAGACATATTTAATAGAGATATAGATCTTACAGATGAATTTGATAATCAATATTTAACAAATTCTGATTTAGGTATTACAGGATTTGTATTTGAAGAACAATACCCATTACATGCACAAAGACATACAATTAGTAATGTAGGTTTAACTGGGTTTACTGTAGAACAAGCAAACGTAACAGCAAATATAGATTCCGGAAATTTATCTTATGGTATATTTGGTAAAACACAAATAACAGCCGCAGACCATGATTTAACATCTGGTGAACTTATTAAGTTATCTGCAAATTCTTATTCAGGATTCTATTATGTAGAAAGTGCGGCAAAAGATACATTTGTTATTAACGCACCTTATAATGCAAATGTGACCCCAAGTGGTAATATTATTCCGGAAGGAATTACAATTACAACAACAGTAGATCACGGTATTAATGTATCCTATACTGGAAAACGTATTGCAGTTCACTTAGCAGAACCAAGATACTATAACCAAGTGTATAGAGTAAGTGATGTGACATCTAATACAGTAATTGTGAACAATGCTTTTGCATTTTATCCATACTCTGTGTCACAGGCTAATGCAGTATTAACAACGTTAGATCACAGTACTATATCACTTAATAATTCTTTAATAACTATTAATAATGTTAATTCACCAGAATCTATTAAAGAAGAATTTAACAGACAAATAGATTTAAGAAGAGGATTAATTGACGATGAAGGTCTAACTATCCCAATGCTTAACAATATAGAGTGTAGTGAAAAAGTTTATGCAGGTATGCCTGCAACACAGATAAAGGGATCAGGACCATATGTTCCAAGAAGTCCCAATATGGAAGGTCTTACACTAAAAGGGTACATGCCTTTTGCAACTGAAGACGATTTAAAATACGGTTTCCCAGGTGAATCTATAGATGACGAAATAATGGGTGATCATAGAGTAAGAGCAGGTGACTGGCCACCATTTGGAATAAAGAATCCACAGCCAGTTGGGCGAACAATGGGTACAGTTGTACCAAGCACACAGATTCCATTATATGATATTAAAGGTAGCGGAAGAACTAGACAAAGAATCGATTACATAGGTTCACCAGTACTAGACCCAACAAAGGCGTTTGCATCATTAGACGTTAAACTTTGTGATATTTGTGCTCCTGCACCACCGCCTGTGTCCTCTACTGTTACAAATAATAAAGGACAGAAGTATATAACAAAAGCATATGGTGGTACTATATCTGTAAGTGCATCAGGTAATGGTAAAGGTAAAAGATCTTGGCAAAATGCGTATTCAGGATATTATAGAACTACAGGAACTAAAAGAGGACAAGTAACTCAGTACGGTGGTAGCAGACACATGCCAGCAGATGCATTATTAGGTGCAATCACATGGGCTGATAACGGTAGCAGAAATACATTTAATTTAAATTGTACATTTAGCGAAGCAGGAACCTTCTATGTACATGCATATTACTCGGCGAAAAGTCCAGGCGGTACAAAATCTATTACAGTAGGTGGTGCTTCTATAACACCTAAATATTTAGGTAAAACAGATAGTAATTATTCTGGTGTAGGAGCAATATATGAATTAATTGTAACTGCAGGACAAACAGTGACAATCAGTGGTGTTGCAAAATGGGGTAGTAATCATTGGAATTCTGTAGGATTCCACCTTAGTACAAAGGCAGAAAGACTGTCTACAACAGCAACAATATTAGATCCCGCAAGTACAACACCAGCAGACGAAGGAAATACTACTCAAGATAATGGATTAGTTCAAACAGAGTTTATAAAAGAATCAACAAGAAATTGGAAAACAGGAAATGCGGCAGATGGAACAGGTGATGAGTGGTTATTCAATCCTGGTGCAAGTGGTACAATAGAAATACTGTTTGATATGTACAGCGGTGCTGACGGTATAGAAGTTTTTCAAGGAGATCAAGTTACACAATCTGCTTTAATAAGCTCTAGTGCGGCACAGAATTTAAGTGTATTGACTGAGGCTGAAAAACAAGAAATTTTAACAAATGCTAAGAAAAAAAATAGCACAAATGTAGGCCCTGCTTCAGGTGTAGTTAGAAATTACCAAGTAAGTGGTATATCTGCACCTAATAATACTGGTGTTAAATTCGGTGGTGCTATGAGATTCTCATATAATAAAGCAAATGGGGATTATATTAAAATAAAAGTTCATAAAACAAGTAGTGTTTATAGATTCTTAATAAAATATCCTAAAGTAGGACCTAATATTCCTAACCCTAGTGTAAATCCATCAACTACAGGACCATGTGATACTGCAAGTAACGGAAATACTACAGTTTCAGGTGCAAGTTTACCACAAACACCAATTAATACACCAACAGGTGGCGGTGGAAGTACCGGTGGTGGAAATACTGGTGGCGGTGGAGGCACCGGTGGTGGTGGTGGAGGTGTCGGCAGTGGCGGCGGCGGTGGCGGCGGCGGTGGCGGCGCGGTCAAGAGGGCACAACAACAATCTGCTTTAACATATGGACCAGTTTATGTACCACCTCCAACAGGATCTTTCCCGTTCCCATCAGGTATACCAGGATTGCCTTTTCCAGGCACACCTTCACCTATTATGCCGTACCCTAAAATACCATTTAATCCTGTAATTATACCAGGATTTGCAAATTCAATTCCGGCTCCATTTAAAGGAGTAAAAGTAACAACAGCAGGATTAAAAGACCCTGCAAATTACTTTAGTGCCAATTTTGGTGATGTAGGACTACCTAGTTTAGCAGGATACAGATTTATACCAAATGTTTTAAGAAAAACAGTTAAAAATGTTAAACCAAACAATATTGGAAGGTTTATTCCTCTAGAAGGCAATCAATATATTAATACAACCATGCAGAAAGTTACAGGAGGTAAGAAAATACCACTTGCAACACCACTTGCAGACAAAGTACCACTAAGACCGAGCCCTCTAAGAGCAATAGACGTTAAAGAATATAATTATAATTTTATAACTAAATTAAATAACCCATATTTCAGTAAAACTGATAGTGCAATATCGTTTGTGGCACAAAAAATAGGCGGAGATTTAATCTTACCAGATGGAACAAGTGTAAGAAACATTTTAGGTAGTGCTAGTGGCATAGACGGCAGTAATATTGTTATAAATTATCCAGGAAGTGAGATAGTTGACTTTATAAACAGAGGAGACAGTCCTCCAACATACGATTATTTACCAGCAGACTCAATAGTTCCAACAGAAATATCACCACCAGATGTTAATAATATAGATTTCAATAGAAATGTTAATCTTTCTATACAACCTTTATTGAGAACACCAGAAGGAAACTATATTCCTGGTGGTCCTAAAGTAGGATGTCACTTAACACAACCTACACCTGGTATCTCGATACCAATGGACAACTTGACTGGAGTAAAACCAGGCGATGAGCTGTTTATTAACAATAGAAAATATGTTTTCCCTGGCAGTGACCCTAAAATTGTTAAAAATACTTTAAAATGTGGTCCTGCAGGTAGTGGTATAGAAGTAAAAGACACAAAAATTAATGGAAAGGATGCTATAAGAATTAGTAGTTGTAGTGGAGCACCAATTATTATTAGAGATGGTTGTGCAGGTGGAGTATACAAAGAAGTTTTAGACTTCCACGTTGTAAGAGGCTTTGAACAATCAGTTGTTGACACAAGTAACACAGTAGTTTTGCCAGGATTCTCACAAGGTAATTCAAGTGTAGGTGCAACCACAGTAGATTATACAACATATGGTCCCACAGGAAACATTACAGGAATTTTAAACAGTTTTGCAGGTGACGGACAGGGTTCTATACTATCAAGTAGTTCATCTAGTAAATCAACAGGTGGTAGTGGCTATTCTGTAGGAGACAGATTAAGACTAGTTGGAGGTACTCCAGTAGCAGATCCTTACGGTAGCATTACAGAAATTTGTATAGATGCACCGGGTGCCGGATATTCTGATACTGCAAATATTGTAGTATATATTGGAGACGGAAACACTCCAGGTAGTGGTGCAAAAGCAGGTAGTGTTATTGTACAAGATGGTGGAATAAAAAATATTTTAATGGTTAACGGTGGTGAAGGGTATGATGTAACTAACCCACCAGTAGTTAGAATAATAGATTTAAATGATACAGGACAGGTTTTACAAGCAACAGCAACAGCAAAAGTAGCCAGTGGTTCAAGTGTACCACCTAGAGTTGCTAAATTTATCGTAACCAGTATTGATGCAATAGGAACAATTACAAGTTTACAAATTATTGATAGAGGTATATATAAAGTATTCCCGAGTGACTTAACAATGGGTATACCATTAGAATACGACTATGTAAATCTTGGAGATGAAACTGGAACGGACGCAGATGGTAACTTCTTTCAAGGTACAGGACTTGGCCAGTTTGATCCTTTACAAGATGGCAAACGTTTAGGTTCACCTGGTGGATACGACCCAATTAATGATACATTAGCAGGTGGTGATGGTGCTAGAGTATTCCTAACATCTAGAGAAATACCTGATTGTTCAGAGAAGG
>Ga0213861_10000693_pt1 | contig 29816 bp, 31 predicted proteins | sample PICome_4_FD_160110 | JGI IMG/M metagenome (GOLD analysis project Ga0213861, IMG submission 160110) | Coastal seawater microbial communities near Pivers Island, North Carolina, United States - PICO131 | ecosystem: Environmental > Aquatic > Marine > Coastal | place: USA: North Carolina... | reverse complement strand
GAGGCGACAAAACCAAATTTGTGAAGTTCTGTATTGGCTGCGATTTCAGCATCCTCAATACGCTTTGAGATTTCCACTTCTTGTTCCCGCGTCAACAGAGGAACTTGTCCCATCTGCTTGAGATACATCCTAACTGGATCATCTAGGATATCGAGTTTTTGGTCAGCCTTGGTGGCATTGACTGCGTCACCTTCCTTTTTGCGGTCACGGTAGGAGTCAACTTCAGAAGCATCAATGATATCGAACTCCATCTTGCGGAGGCGATCGAGGATGGCCTCGACATCACCCGGGTCAACAAGGTCGTTGGGCAATACCTCGTTGACGTCATCGTAGGTAAGGTATTCCTGTTCCTTGGCAAGCTTGATGAGCTCACGCATCTTTTCCTGAATTTCAGGAGTATCGATGCGGCTCTTAGGAGCTTTGGGAGCCTTAGGAGCTTTAGGAGCTTTAGGAGCCTTCTTTGCGGCTTTAGGCTCTACTTTTTCGGCTGCTGCCTTGGGTGCCTTTTTTGCTGCTTTTTTAGCGACCTTTTTAACTGCTTTCTTGGTGACTTTTTTGGCTACTTTTTTAACGACCTTCTTGGCTGCTTTCTTGGTAACCTTGGTAGCTGCTTTTTTGGCTGCTTTCTTAGTAGGTTTTTTGCTCACTGTCTTGGCTGCCTTTTTGGCGACTTTTTTGACGGCTGCTTTTGCTGTCTTTTTAGGCGCTTTTTTGGGTGTTTTTTTAGCTGCTGCTTTTTTCTTAGCCATGGGAATGAGTTGAGTGAGAAGGGAGATTATTTGTTCGGGAACAATTCTCGCATTATTTAGTGCGGAGCGTGGAGCACTGGAGAAGGGCGTGAATCTCAATGACGCGACATCATTGGTCAAGGGTAAACTTGGTCTAAGCAGCCCTTTTCTTATAGGATTTACAGGCGCTCTGTTCAGTTGGCAGTTTTGAGCTGCCAACGCCCAATTCCAGATTGAATGCTATTCCCTCACACGCTCAATGTTGGCTCCAAGCATGATGAGTTTGTCATCGATGTTTTCGTAGCCGCGATCGATGTGGTATAAGCGGTTAATTTCGGTGGTTCCCTCGGAGCATAGTCCGGACAGAACAAGTGCCGCAGAGGCCCTGAGGTCAGAAGCCATGACGGGAGCACCCGACATTTTCTTGGATCCTTGAATGATGGCGGTGCCATTATCAACTTTGATATCTGCGCCCATGCGGGTCATTTCAGCGCAATGCATGAAACGCTGGGGAAAAATAGTGTCCTCGACAACAGATATGCCCGGTGTAATGGCGAAGAGTGATGTGAACTGAGCTTGCATGTCTGTGGGGAAGCCTGGGAATGGAGCGGTGACAATATTGGCCCCTCTGGGCTCGGTGCCAGGCTTTACGGTGCAGCTCGTGCCAGCATCATTGAATTCAACATGATGGCCTGACTCGATGAGTTTGGATGATGATGATTCGAGGTCTTGCTCGCATACGCGGTGTAGAGTTACGCCATTTTCAGGGCAGCCAGCCATTGCGGCAGCTACCATGAAGGTTCCAGCTTCGATGCGGTCAGGAATGACGGTGTGCTCAACGCCATCGAGTTCATCAACTCCTTCAATGGTGATGCGGCGGGTTCCTGCACCGGTGATTTTAGCACCCATTTTATTAAGGAAATTAGCGAGATCAACGACTTCTGGTTCACAAGCTGCCGATTCGATGACGGTTGTTCCTTTGGCTAAAACAGCAGCCATCATGAGGTTGTCAGTGCCAAGTACGGTTGGTCCATGTTTGCCACGTAGGTCGACTTCTTTTCCGTGCAGCCCGTTAGGAGCTTGCATGATCATGTTGCCGCCTTCCATGTTGATGTCGGCACCAATGCCCTTGAGGCCTTTCAAGTGAAGGTCTACGGGGCGGTCACCGATAATACAGCCCCCAGGTAGTGAGACGCTTGCTTTGTGAAGTCTGGCAAGCAAGGGGCCCATAACACAGATGGATGCACGCATTTTCCGAACGATTTCGTAGGGAGCATTGTGATCGATGTTTGCGGCGGTGATACGAACAGTGCCGCTTGAGCGCTCAACCTCAGCACCCAGCGCTGTCAGGATCTGGATCATGTAGTTGGTGTCCGAGACGTCAGGGACGCGACGGATGATGCAGGTCTGCTTGGTGAGCAAGGTGGCTGCGAGAATGGGGAGGGAGGCGTTTTTTGAGCCTGATATGTGTACGGATCCCTTGAGGGTAGATCCGCCGTGTACGAGAAGTTTGTCCATGTGGGCGTTGGGTTATGAGTAATCCGCGCTATGAGATTGTTGATTAGTGTCTGTTGGTAACTCTTCTGACTCCTCCGCTTGGTCTATGGGAGGAGGGGATCCGGGTAGCTTGGCGATGGGGAACCTGGCTACTCCACTGAGATCATTGTGTGTTTTGATATCAATAAATTCGTTGTCGCCAAGCATGGTTTCGACGGCCTCTGCTTGGTCATATCCAATTTCTAAGGCAATCATGCCACCTGGGTGCAGATGGAGGGGAGCTTGATTAATGAATTCGCGTAAGATGTCCAGTCCATCTTTTCCGCCAAAGAGGGCTAGTGGCGGGTCTCTCTGGACTTCGCTCGAAAGCGTCTGTTCATCTGCATCAGAGATGTAGGGTAAGTTGGCTACAATAAGGTGGTATTTACGATCTTCGAGTTTTGAGAAAAGATCTGACCAGAGCATTTCGATCCGACCAAGTCCAAGGAGAGTTTTGTTTTCCTCAGCCAAGGCGAGTGCGTCATGGGATACATCAGCGAGGGTGGCGCAGTGGCATCTGCCACCAAGTTCTGCTGCGAGTGTCAGTCCAAGCACGCCGCTGCCCGTGCCCATATCAAGCAAATTCAAGCTCGGCGGTAAGTCTAAGTTGAGAATGATGGATGCTAGCTCTTCGGTCTCAGGTCTGGGTATCAGTGCACGTGCGTCGGTTTTGAAATCACGGCGGTAAAATTCCACACTGCCAAGGATGTGTTGCAGTGGTTCGCCGCTGCCACGCCGTTTGAGTTTCTCTCTCAAGGGGGTCAGTTCATCCTCGGCCATGAGGCGGTCAAACTGCATGTAAAGTTCGACTTTGGAGCAACCTAGCTGATGGGTGACGAGCAGCTGCATATTACGGCGTGCTTCATCAATACCCTTACTTTCCAAGTAAGTGGTTCCTTTTTCGATGATGTCGAGGACTGAGGTCATTGGTGTTGATGTTGGGGGACTTAGATGAGGATGGGTTTGCTCTTGTTGGGCAGGTCAATTTCCGAGGGCGGTCCAGGGAAATGCTCGGCGATGTAGTCGTCCCAGAATTTTCGAGTTTCGTCTGAGATGCTTGCAGCGATTTTGCCTTCGCAGTCGTCACAGATGATGAGCGGGAAGGGGCCTTTGATGAGATGTTCGCCACTGAACATGGCGCCGATGGTGAATGTTTTTGCTTCTGATCGAGGTTTGCCACAGGTGATGCAGTTTTCGATGTAGGCTTCTGTTTCGGAGTTGTTTGAGAGCCTGTTCTGGCGGCTCTCCATGTCAGCATGGTCATGCATGAAGTCGAACATCGCAACACGTGAATTCTCGGACAGTTGCTCGTTCATTCTTTCGCGGCACTGAAGGCACATGGCACATTCAAAGATGCACTCATTAGCGGCGAAGGATTGATTGATGATATAGATATCGACATCATGAAGATTGCAGCCGCAATCACAGCATTCGGTGAAGGCTTCGCCTGTTTCGTATGAATGGAATTTTGTGAGCACTTGGCTAGTATGAATCCGTTGTTAGGATATTTCAAGTGTCACGGGGCAGTGGTCTGAGCCGAGTACGTCTGAGAGGATTTCAGCCCTTTTCACGCGTTCTACCAATGAGCTCGAAACGCAGAAGTAATCCAGGCGCCAGCCGATGTTTTTACCCCGGGCTCCTGCACGATAGCTCCACCAGGAGTAGGCGTCTGTCTTGTCTGGATAAAAATGGCGGAAGGTGTCTACAAATCCCTCGGCTGTCATCTTATCGAAATTGGCACGCTCCTCATCGGAAAAACCTGCACTGTTACGGTTTTGCTTGGGGCGTGCCAAGTCGATCTCCTGATGGGCGACATTGAGATCGCCACAAAAGATGACCGGCTTACTGAGCTCGAGTTCCTTGCAATACTGAAGGAAGTCAGTATCCCATTGTTGACGATAGGAGAGCCTGCGCAGCTCATTTTGAGAGTTGGGCGTGTAGACGGTGACGAGATGAAAGTCGGGGAACTCAGCTGTGATAACGCGTCCTTCGGAGTCGTGCTGCTCGATGCCGATGCCGTAGCTTATCTTTAACGGCTCATGCTTGGAAAAAATGGCGGTGCCTGAGTAGCCAGGTTTCTCAGCCGCGTTCCAATAACTTCGGTAGCCAGCAAGTTCCAGAGGCAGGTCGACTTGCTCGGCACGTGCTTTGGTTTCCTGGAGGCAGAGTATGTCTGGTTGATGCTCGCTAACAAATTCAGCGAAGTTTTTTTTGATAACGGCACGGATGCCGTTAACATTCCAGGATATGAGGAGCATAGAAGATGGAGGATAGAATATGGAAGATGGAGTGTAGAAGATAGAAGATAGAAGATGGAAGGCCGGGAAGTTAATTCACCATTCACTATTCATCATTCACAATTCCGCTGCTTGGCAGCGGCTTAGCCTGGCGGCCACGTTAGTTTGCGGCCAGCAAGGATGTGAAGATGGAGATGGGGGACTGCTTCTCCTCCATCAGCTCCGTTGTTGATGACTGTTCGAAAGCCGGACTCTGCAAAGCCCTCCTGCTTGGATACTTTGTTGGCCGTTAAAAGCAGGTGGCCGAGGATGTTGATGTCCTCGGTGTCAGTTTCAGAAATGCGTGTTATGGGCTTGCGAGGTACGATGAGCAAATGGATAGGTGCCTGAGGGCTAATGTCTCGAAAGCAGATACAGAGATCATCCTCGTAGACAATGTCGGCTGGGATTTCCCGGTCTGCTATTTTCTCAAAGAGGGTTTTGTCTGCGGTGCTCATTTATTGCGTTAAGTTGAGCCTGATTTCTCGTTGGTTGGGAAGTGTCGAGTGACCGTGTGTTTTGAGGAAGTCGAGGATCTCGCCATGGAGTAGCTCACAAGGGCTGGTCCAACGTTCCACGCCGCGGAGAACTCTAACACAATCTCTTGTGCCAGTGAAATGAAGTTCTTCTACGCCATGGATGCGGAGATCTTCGATCTCATCATGTATTTTGTTGAAGAAGGCCAGCTCGAAGCCGTTTCCAGCCTCTTTGGCGGCGCGCGTCAGTGATAACGTCACTGGAGGAGAAATCAGGGGAAGGGTCTTGGCAATGGCGTCACAACCAATGCGCTCGAGCATCCTGCGCACCCGTGAGTGCAGCTCTTCAATGGTGAGCACTCTCAGGGAACATTTGTTTTCCAGGTAATGGACGATGCCTTCCATGAGGTCATCAATAAATGGGAAATCCTCCCTCTTGGCAGCAACAGCCCCACGCATAATGGTTTCACGCAGCCATTCGGTATCATAGCCGGTCACTTGGTGACGACCAACCTGCAATACAGGACGATTACCGACGAGGCATATCATGAGTGATGGGAGTATGGTTGAGGTGAATGCATGGTTGCATTGAGGCTTTGCGCAGTGAGGGGAAGGGAAAGGAGATGAACGAAGGGGGGCTGGTATTATTCCTTGAAGAGTTTCCGCTGATAGGGATCTCGCGATGAGCGGCGTTCAAGGGCTTGAATTTCTCTAATGAACTCGCCGACGTCTTCAAACTGACGATAAACGGATACGTAGCGCACGTAGGCTACGGGATCGATATCGTGTAATTTTGCCATGACGCGGGGGCCAATACTACTGGAGGGAACTTCAGAAAGGTGATCTTTGTGAAGCTCAGTGAGGATTTCCTCTACGGCACGATCCAGACGATCCATGGGAACGGGGCGTTTCTCACAGGCTTTAACAAGACCTCTGAATATTTTTTCTCGGTTGAGAGATTCACGAGTGCCATCTCGCTTAACGACCTGGAGCTCCGTGCGCTCAATCTGTTCGTAGGTGGTGTAACGATAGTCACATGCTAGGCAGACTCTACGCCGTCGCGAGGTTGTGCCATCCTTCGACATTCGGGAGTCGATGACTTTATCTTTTAGTGATCCGCACTGAATACAACGCATAGCTGGAGCAGCCCTCTGGACTGATGCGGCAGACTAGAGTAATATATGTTGTGGTATCAAAGAGAAAATCATACAATATTCGGTGTTGCCGATGATTTTCAATGAATCGGTAAAGTATTTTTTAAATACTGAACAACTTCCGACAAAGGTGCAGCAATCTCGTAAAAAAACAGGCTGTTAGTGTGCCCTTTGTGAATAACTCTGTGAGTTTTTTATGAGGTGATTTTTACGGGGGCTTTGATGATTCCCTCCGAAGTTTCCTTTTTGAGTCTCAATTGACCACATGCGGCGTTGATATCACCTCCTTTTTCAAGCCGTAAGGTGGTATTAATGCCTGTTGCTGCTACGATATCACGGAAGGCAATGCAGTGGCTTTCGCTCGGTCTTTTCCAGTTGAGACCCTCAACGGTGTTGTAGGGGATGAGGTTGACCTTGGCGTTGAGACCCTTCGCTCTTTTAGCGAGTATCGCGGCCTGATCGAGATCGTCATTGACGCCCTCAATAAGGATATACTCGAGTGAGATTTTTTGTTTCTTGTGGGTGCGCCAGTAGTGCAGGGAATCGAAGAGTTCCTTGATCGGGTATTTTTTATTGATCGGCATGATCAAATCACGAACTTCATCTGTGGCCCCGTGGAGTGAAATGGCGAGGCGTATGGGGGCTTGGAATTCAGCGAGTTTGCGAATTTGAGGAGCGAGACCTGAGGTAGATACGGTGACACTCCTGGCTCCTATGTTAAAACCCCAATGGCCTGTGATAATTTCGAGCGCTTTGGTGAGGTTTGTGAGGTTGGCAAGTGGCTCACCCATACCCATGAAAACGATGTTGTTGATCGACCCGCCGGAAATTTTTTCCACCGAGAGCATTTGACCAATAATTTCAGCAGCCGTTAGGTTGCGCGTAAATCCGGCGAGGCCCGAGGCGCAAAATTTACAACCGTATGCGCAGCCAACCTGGGAGGAGACGCAAATCGATTTGCGTGTTGATTGTTTTCCTTTCAAGCCGACGGAAGCAGGGATGAAGACAGTCTCAACGTAGCGACCGTCGTGGAGACGGAAGAGGAACTTGCGCGTCGTGTCTGCAGCTCCTTTGGTTTCAATGTGCTGTAGGTCATTGAGGTAGTAGGCGTCGGAAAGATGTTTGCGCAGGTTGGCTGGCAGGTTGCTCATCTCCTCGATGTCGCTGATGCGCTGCTGGTAGATCCACTCCATGGTCTGCTTGACACGATAGGGCTTTTCTCCCATCTCAGCATAGATGGTTTCCAAATCAGCGAGGGAATAACCCAGGAGCGATGATGGTTTAGGTTGCGTACTTTGGTTCGTCTCGATCACGATGAACTTTTATCATGATTTTGGGGAATGGCACGGATGATTTTTTCAATGTCTGGTGGCTGAGTTTGAGATGACGTATTCAGCTGTGAATCAAGCTTGATTATGGCGAGATTTCATTGATGCTACTGGGCATCTTAACTACTATATAAACCATCATGAGTCATATTGCCAATAACCTCGTAGAGACCGTGGGAAACACCCCGCTTGTTAAACTGAATAATGTCACCAAAGGTTTGGAGGCGGAAATCTTGGTAAAGGCCGAGTTTTTCAACCCTCTGTTCAGTGTGAAGGATCGCATCGGTCGTTCGATGGTCGAGGCTGCTGAAAAAGACGGTCAGCTTAGGCCTGGTGGCACCATCATTGAGCCAACTTCTGGTAATACCGGTATTGCGTTGGCGTTTGTGGCTCGCGCAAAGGGCTACCGCTGTATTCTGACAATGCCTGAGACGATGTCTTTAGAGCGTCGTGTGTTATTGCGTATGCTGGGTGCCGAGATCGTTCTTACCCCTGGGCCAAAAGGAATGGGAGGTGCTATCGCCAAGGCCAAGCAGCTTCTTGAGGAGGCGGGTGACGATGCCTTTGGGCCAAGTCAATTTGACAATCCAGCCAACCCTGAAGCTCACCGTCAGACGACAGCTGAGGAAATTTGGTCTGCTACGGATGGTAAGATTCATGCTTTTGTCGCTGGTGTAGGAACAGGGGGAACCATTACCGGTGTCGCTGAAGTTCTAAAGCCAAGGTCTGGCATGCATGTGGTGGCCGTTGAGCCAGCAGCAAGCCCAGTGATCTCTGGTGGCCAGCCCGGACCACATAAGATTCAAGGTATTGGTGCAGGGTTTATCCCCGGCAACCTTAATATTGATGTGATTGATGAAACGATTTGTGTCACCAATGAAGACGCCTTTGAAACAGCACAAGCTGTTGCTCAGAATGAGGGCATGCCTGTTGGTATTTCCAGTGGTGCCAATATCTGGGCAGCCATTCAGTTGGCGAAGCGCCCTGAATTCAAAGGTAAGCGCATTGTTACCGTCGCTTGTAGCTCAACGGAGCGTTACTTAAGCACGCCTCTTGCCGAGCATATTAGGCAAGAAGTGAGTCAGTTGCCCGTTTGTGATATTTAACCAAGATCTGCACCAAGGCCTCATGGATAAGCAGGAGATCAAAAATGTCATCCTAGAGATGGGTGCTAGGGCACGTGCAGCTGCGCATGCTCTTACCATTCTCAGTGCTGATAAAAAAAATGAGATTTTGCGTTCCATGGCGGCTTCCATGCGTGAGCAGGAAGGCATTATTCTAGAAGCGAATGCTAAAGACATCGCCGCTGGCGAAGCGAATGGTTTAAACGCCGCCATGCTAGACAGGCTGCGCCTGAGCCATGAGCGGATCGAGGCCATTGCTGCCGGTATTGAGGAGGTCGCGGTACTCGCTGATCCTGTGGGGGAGGTAATGACGGAGTGGACACGTCCTAACGATATTCATTTCGAGCAAATACGTGTTCCTATTGGTGTCATTGGAATCATTTACGAAAGCCGCCCTAATGTAACCAGTGATGCAGCGGTGCTGTGCCTCAAGTCCGGTAATGCGACGATTCTCCGCGGTGGATCTGAGGCAATTCATTCTAATAAGGCGATCGCCGCTGCGCTGCAGTCTGGCGGTGAGAAGGCGGGCTTGCCTGCCAATGCGATTCAGTTAATCCCGTTTACCGATCGTGAAAGTGTCAGTGTGATGGCCTCTATGGATAAGTGGCTGGACGTAATCATTCCTCGGGGTGGTAAAGGGCTCATTGAGACCGTGGTTTCTCTCGCTCGTATGCCGGTGATCAAGCACTATGATGGCATTTGTCACACCTATATAGATAAGCATGCTGAGATGGAAATGGCGGTGGATATTGCCGATGATGCCAAGACCCATAAGCCAGGAGTATGTAATGCTCTCGAGACACTGCTCGTTCATCGAGATGTTGCGGCTGAGTTCCTGCCTCAAATAGCCAAGGTTTACAAAAGCAAGGGGGTTGAGATGCGCGGCGATGAGTCGGTGCTGAAGATTCTCGGTAGTGATGCGCTTGCCGCCACTCAAGAAGATTGGGATACCGAGTATCTTGATCTTATTATCTCGATTAAAGTCGTCGATTCGATGGCTGAGGCAGTGGACCATATTAATACGCACAGCTCACGGCACAGTGATTGCATTGTAACATCGGATAGGGCTCGTGCGCAGCTATTCATGACGCAAGTCGATAGCGCTTGTGTATTTCACAATGTGTCCACTCGCTTCAGTGACGGTGCCGAGTTTGGCTTTGGCGCTGAAATTGGCATATCCACAGATAAGCTGCATGCTCGCGGGCCGATGGCGCTGCGTGAACTCACTTCTTATCAATACCGGATCAGAGGTGACGGTCAGATCAGATCTAAAAACGCAACGACTTGAGCCTTTCTGCTCCAGTGCGTTCTATGAGGGGGGTGGCCTTAATGGGCGAAGACTGAGCTAATCGGGAAAGACAATCGCTCTGTTTTGGTGGATGATGGTCCTGTCATTAACGTGGTGACGGATGCCGCGTGCGAGAGCGATACGTTCACAATCACGTCCGAGGCGCATCAAGTCCTTCGGCTTGTGGAAGTGTTGGACGCGTTTGACTTCTTGCTCGATGATAGGGCCGCCATCGAGCTCCGAGGTGACATAATGACATGTTGCGCCGATGAGTTTGACGCCTCGTTCATGCGCTTGCTTGTATGGGTTGGCTCCAATGAACGCGGGCAGAAACGAATGGTGGATGTTGATGATTTTACCAGTGTATTCATCGCAGAACCAAGTGGGTAAAATTTGCATGAAGCGAGCAAGTACGGTGAGTTCAACGTTTTCATCGCTGAGGATTTTTTTGATTTCATGGAAGCCTTTTTCCCTGTGGTCACCATCAAGATTGATGTGGTGAAAGGGGATGCCGGCCTGCTCGGCAATCTTTTGGCAGTTGTTTCGATTGCCTATCACTGAGGTGATTTTGATCGGCATTTCGCCAAGTTTGGTTCTCCAGAGGATTTCGTTAAGGCAATGGTCCGTCTTGGTGACTAAGACGGCTGTGCGCATTTCATAGGGCATCTCCCGAAAGTGCCATGATGCGGATAGTGATTTCCCAATGGCATCGAAGCCGGATATGAAGCCTTCCAGGCTGACGTTCAAATCGCTGGTATCAATTTCGACACGGGCGAAAAACTTGCCGTGTTGATCGTCTGTGAATTGTGAGAACTCACATAAGTTGGCTTCGTGATCGGCAACGTATGATGCGATTCTTGCTACGATCCCATGTTGGTCTGGGCAGTCGATTTTTAATATGAGTCCTTGCATGTCGAATAGTGTAAATCAGCTGAGGGTGATTATTACTGATAATGTCTGTAATACGAAGTGAAATACGAGGCGGCAATTGTATTACCAGCGGCCGATGATGGCAGAATAAGTAAGGATGGATTTTTCACCTTCTTTGACCAGTGAATTGCCGATCGAGGCTGAGGGCAATGTGGCAGCTAGAAAAGGACTGTTAGTAAAGCTTGCCGTGTCCGTGTGTATGGTGCCTTGGCGAATGTATCCTCCATACGGATCAACATACTTTATCTTATACGAGTTGGCGTTGATCTCTATGTTTTTGGAGGTTTCAATAATGACGATGAAGTGTGCGCTGATAGGCCACCAAGATTTGGACTTGAGCTCTTTGCTGTTACGATAAGCGTAGCGGCGTATACATATGATGGGGGGTAGGCCTTTTTTCAGCGATTTGCTGATTCGATCGTGGCTGTGCTTTAATAAGTCTGTGGGCTGTTCGCTTTCTTTGCGTGTGAGTATTTCATACTTCACTTTCGGTAGCCAATGGTGACTGCACATTTCATTGGCCATGTCATGGAGGTCTACAAGGTTGATGCCCTGTTGCTGATTCCAGCGTTGGACACCCTTGATGTGTTTTGATTGGGTAAGACCCCATTTCGAAATTACGTAGTTTATGCGGGTTTTACTGTCCTCCCCAGGAACGGCATTGAAAGCCCGTTGCCATTTTTCCGAGCCGTAATGAAAGGCGTTGAGTAGTGCGGCGGGACCACAAGCATTTCCATATGCTCTACGCTGATTGGTGGGGGATGCGTTTTGGTTAGCCGCGCTGATGATTTCTTCGCCGCACAGCATGGTGTGCATTGCGAAGAGTAGCAGTAGGGAAGTCCAAGGTAGCATTATTTTATCCAGTAAGGATGGAGCGCTTAGATGTAGAACATCGGCGTTTGGGTAGTCAATGAATCTAGTGTAATAGAGCTGAGCTCTTTGGTGAGAGATTCGTGAACTTGGTTCCACGCATCGTGGATGGCGCGTCCAGATTCTCCTTCGCCAGGAACGTGGTTACTCAACATGCCTGGATCTGCAGCTTTGGTGATATCAAGGAGGTTGATTTCTCGAGGGTCGCGAGCCAGCAGGTAGCCGCCCGTTTTACCTCTTTTACTAATAATAAGATCACCGCGCTTGAGGTCATTGAGAATTTGGACTAGAAAGTTTGCAGAAACCGCTTCACGCTGCGCTATGTCGTCAAGTTGTATGAGAGTTTGCCCGTCATGATGCTGTGCAAGCTGAACCATTGCACGACAGGCATACTCAAGTTTCTGTGAAATACGCATAAGGACAATGGAACATAAAATAGAAAATAATACCAGCGCCAAGCCAGTGAACCTTTGTCATAGATCGCTACTCGAGAGTATTGATCTCGAACATATTTGGGCACAGATACATGGTGCCGCAGTTGAAATGGCGGAACATGAGTCTCATTTGCAGCATATGCTAGATGATGTTGTTATTAACCGTAATAACCTTGCTGAGAGCCTGGCTGTTCGTCTTGCGCGCAGGTTGTCCCGAGAGGATATGCAGCGCGCTGAACTTGAGCCGTTATTTGGTGGCATCCTTGCTGACAATGAATCCATTGTGCGCAGTGTGGCGCGTGATATGACGGCAATCGTAGATCGTGATCCAGCATGCTCATCGGCACTTGAGCCATTGCTCTTTTATAAGGGCTTTTTAGCGATTTCAGCTTACCGAGTGGCCCATAGCCTTTGGTCAGGAGGTCGTCGATCCCTGGCACTCTATTTGCAGAGTATTGTTAGTGAAACGTTTGCTGTGGATATTCATCCAGCTGCTCAAATTGGTTGCGGAATTCTTCTCGACCACGCAACCAGTGTCGTCATCGGTGAAACTTCCATTGTTGAAGACAATGTATCGATTCTCCATGAAGTGACTTTGGGCGGTACGGGTAAGATGTCTGGCGATCGTCACCCGATTGTAAGGTCGGGAGTGTTGATCGGTGCCGGAGCAAAAATTCTCGGTCGTGTCGAAATCGGTGAGTGCGCCAAGATCGGTGCGGGAAGCGTGGTGCTTGATGATGTGGCACCCCACAAGACGGTAGCGGGTGTTCCTGCTGTCCTTATAGGTAAGCGCACGGTAGGCAGCCCTGCCATGGATATGGATCAGAAGCTCTACGAGGGTAATGCTATTTGATCGTATCTGAGCCTGACTCGACTGCGACGATGCGCCCTTTGCTAAAGTCATAAGGAGTCAGCTCAAGCTTAACCTTGCTGTCAGGTCTTATCTGCTCGTGCAGCGCGATCATCGCTTTGGCTACGTGACCGATGATGATTTTGCCATTGGGTAGAGCAACCTGATAGATGTTTTCCTTGGGGGAATCAATGACGGTTCCGGTGGTGGTGATGGGTGGGTCGAACATGATTAAGTAATTGGGATAGGAGGGACCTTAAGGCTTAGCCGATGTCTTTCCATTTAACAAGAGAGGCTAGGGGTGCAAAGCCATCGTGATGCCAAAACAAGCTGGGTTGTTGGCTTTGTCCTAGTGGGCACATTCTGTGCGCTGGAAGATGCTCTAGTGAAACTGCATTCGCTTGATTGAATGGGTGGATGGCAATGGTAGATAGGTGTTCTGATTCAGGTCCTAGTATTGCGGTATTTAATTCCGATGGCAGGGGTTTCACATAAACACAGCGGTTGAGGCATGATAGCTGCAGTGTGGCAGAGGCCTCATGGATAACCGTCCAATCGAGGCTGTCGCCGCTTTCTAAGAGTATGACCTTTGGGTCATTGGATAAACGGAAACGGGTGCTTTCTCTAAGGTTTCTGATGGCGCCTGCTTCTGAGACGGTGAGGCTGTCGGCAGGGTTGCTTTGGGAAAATTTTTCCATTTCGATGGCGAGTAAATCAGCGAATCGTTCGGAGTCTCCTGCTACGTAGATGGCGTGCAGTGATAGGCAGCCACGCTGGTTGTAAAGAGAGGCGTCACTTGCGGCATGGATTGCGGCTGCTTCGAAATCATCATAGACAAGGCCTATGGAAACTTTATGGCTGTGAGGAATGAAGATCTGGTGGGGTTTTGTGTGTTGGTGAATAGCTGCGATCGATTCATCCGATCCTATAGCGATAATCACATCGGCTCTCGACCAATCTTGCTGCTCAAGCGTGCTGTGTATTTCAATGAGTTCTTTGAGTGCGTCTGGAAAGTGCTTTAGGGCATCTGTTAATTCAGCTAAGCCTGCAGATGGTATTTTAACCACATTATGAGATCCAATGAGCAGACCTCTGATGATGCTTTGGAATGCGGCGTGTGCCGTGTTGCCACTGACGATGTGAAGGATGCATGCGGGTGCAATCGCTTTGCTTTGCAGTGGGCCGTGTGCAAGGAATGTCTCCAGGGCCATGTCGCTACCCAGTTCGCTGCTGATCCAGGCATGCAGGTCATCAGCGGTGATGGCACCTGTCCATTGCTGCACCTGATCATGAGAACATGCCTCGGCGATGAGTTGGATGCGTTCTTGGGTGGTGGTCATCTGCTGAGGGTTTCGTCACTTGACCTAGAGCAGCCTCTGGGCAGAGCGGTCGGGTCACGGCCAATTAAATTAAAGCAAGGCGCGCTGACTTCAAGGTTAGTCTGGTCTTGGGTAGCGAGATCTTGCGTGCGTATTGCCATGACGGAGTGAAGGTTGGCGAGGTCGTAAAGAACAAGGTGTCCAAGCTCACCGGGTTTTGCATCGGTATTGGTGACGGGGTCAATCACTCGGATACGAGTCCAGCTGGGGCCTTTGTGCGGTTGGTTTAGGCCACTGCTGTAAAATTGACTGCTGAGCTCTGTCATGGAGTATTCGTTAACGATGCAGTCGGAAGGTAGTCCGAGCTTGGTTTTGAAGAGTTGATAAAGTTCACCTTTGGTAAGTTGGTGTCGCGTTCCCTTGTATCCTCCGGTTTCCATTGCCCAGCTTCCTGGAGCGAGTTGTAGGGGGGATTCGATTGAATCGAAGAGGTGGAGGAACGATAGCGCGGTGCCGAACAGTGTAACTGGTTGATGGTCATTGGTGGCGTCGATTATCTTTTTAGGCTCAAGTGAGCCAGATTCGTCGGTAGCCCAGCTAGACCGTTGAGCTATATGCTGCGCTATGACGCCCATCATGTGGGACAAAGATGAATGAGGTGATTGGTCAGGATGGGGGATTAAAAATAGAGCGTGGGTAGGTTCTGGTAGTTTGAGCTCATGCCATGCATTGATGATGGATTGATCATAAAGATCCGTAGAGGCAAAATAATGGATGCCTTTGGTTTCTGTCGTTGTTCCCGAAGTCAGAAATGTTTTTCGAGCATCTGCTATGGGGAAGGTGCTAAGGGGGAATGCTTCAGCTTTGAAAGCGTCTGTCGGCAGTGCAGGGATGTTATGCCAGTGGGTGACTTGTTCAGGGCTGGTACCGATAGAATTGCAGAAATGTTGGTAAGGTTTATTTTGCCGATATTGGTGAGTAAAAACCTGCATGGCCAGTGAGTTGAATTCAGCATCACTGATTGGCTTGCCGTTGATAGCTTGGGCCATTGATTTCTCAAGGGCTGCTGTTATGGGGGTGTCGGAACTCACGGAAAAAGCGTTGCGGGTTTAATCTTCTTGAGGTTGTCCCTTGTAATCAAGTGTTGAATAAAGAACGAGGCCAATATTTGGGCGTTTTTTATTATTTTTAGTCCCATCTGGCCGATTGGCCACACTATTGGCACGTAATGATATAGCTAGGACTTGACTTGCTTTAAGTGCGGGTCAAGTATCTGCTCCATTGCCGACATGGACATTGATATCAGGTCGATATCACCTTTTTTTGCGGCGTTACTTAATAAGATTAACTATTTAAATACAATGGATTTATCAAAGAGCATACTCTTGCCACTTGGTGTCGTTTTCCTCCTGGGGGCGTGTTACCCTTATCCCTCAAATTACAAAAAGCGTGAAGCTAGACCTACACAATTGCAGGTTGAGCAAACCATCACGAGTGAGGAACAAAGAAGGATTGAGGAAAATCGTCAGCAGCTTGAAGAGCAATCCGCCGATCAACCCGCTGAGGGAGGTCAGTGGACCGAGCCTAATTTAGACAACTCGCTGCCAGTGCCTGCACCGAAATCAAAATATCCTACGGCGGCTGCTGTGCCCGGAAAACCAGGTTTTGTCTTTAACCCATACACGCACAACATTGTTGATGTGAAGGGAATTGGTTCAGGTAGGTTATGCCGTGATCCAGAGGATGCAGATCCCAATCATAAGTTCAGGGTGCCCTAAAGCCTGTTTTAGGTTTGCAGATGCTGCTGGCTCAATTTTTGATACCATATTCTCTTTGGTTTTAGGGTGCAGGTTTATGAATTTGGAGTCGTCGGTTCTTGCTTTTAAGCCGGCATCTGCCAGTCATTGCTCTCTATGAAACGTATTGCTGTGCTCGGAAGTGGCTTGCTGGGTGGGTCCATTGCCCTCGCTGTGCAATCTCGTTTACCTTCGGTATCAGTGGCACTTTGGGGTAGGCGCCAACAGGGAGTGGCAGATGCCAAGGACCAAGGGATCGATGATGCAAGTGTGAATCTCGACGAGGTTGTTGAGGGAGCTGATATCATCGTTCTGGCCTCGCCTGTAGGAGCGATGCTCGAAATTTTGGAGGCGTGTGCTTCAAGTCGTTCATTAGAGGGAGTCCTTGTGACAGATGTGGGCAGTGTGAAAATGACTCCGAGAGACATTCTTGGGCCGCTCATTTCAAAGATAGGGGCAAAGTACATTGGCAGTCATCCGATGGCCGGATCGGAGCAGGCTGGAGTTTCTTCTGCTAGGGGAGACCTCTTCGATGGCGCTGCTTGTGTCATGACTAATGATTTTAATCATTCTGAGAAAGATGTCTCTGCCATACGATCCATGTGGGAAGGTGTGGGGTGTCAGTGTTATTTAACCTCATCGGATGAGCATGATCGAGTGATGGCCAGAATCAGTCATATGCCTCATATGCTCGCTTCCGTTGGGGCTCTTGTTGGGCTTAAAGATCAAGGCCACGGCAAGTTTGCAGGAAATGGTATGCGCGATACTACCCGTGTCGCTTCAGGTCACCCAGGTATGTGGGCTGAGATTTTCATGAGTAATCGGAATGCGCTGAGAGAACCAGTTGAGGAGGCCATCACGTATTTGCGTGAAATGCTTGCTTTACTCGATGATTCAAGCGAAGACGCATTGGTTGACTTGTTGGCGAAGGCTAAACACCTCAGGGATGATCTTTAACCAATCAGCCCAGTATCAACCCGCTAACTGGTTTAGAACAATAGACCGCTTTTAACGACCATTAGCACACCCTTATTTAACCGCGAAATGTCCAGTATTACCGTTCACTCAATCAGCAATCTACAAGCTGAGTTTGAAGTTCCAGGAGACAAGAGTATCTCACACCGTGCAGCGATCCTAGGGGGCTTGTCCAATGGCGCTTGCCACATCGATAACTACTTGCCGAGTGAAGACTGTATTTGCACCTTGAATGCAATGGCTCAACTAGGGGCTAAGTATGAGACATTGGAAGAAAAGCCTGGTTACGGCCCCACTTCACTTACGATTCACGGATGCAGTATGGAGTTAAGCGCTCCTGAGGGCGGTGTCGATTGTGGCAACTCGGGAACCGGAATGAGGTTGCTTGCTGGTCTTTTGGCCGCGCAGCCATTCGAATCTATTTTAACCGGAGATGCTTCGCTGCAATCCAGACCAATGGGCAGAATCATTAAGCCGTTGAAAGAGATGGGGGCATCGATTGAAGCATGTGGCGATTCTCCAGGGTGCGCGCCTCTGCATATCACAGGAGGTGAACTTCACCCTATTTGTTATGAAATGCCAGTGGCTAGTGCTCAGGTTAAGAGTGCTGTGCTGTTAGCGGGTTTGTTTGCTGAAGGCACAACTTCGGTCATTCAGCCCGCAGAAACTCGGGATCATACTGAGCGCATGCTGGCATATTTTAAGATGCCATCGACCCGAGAGGGGCAAAAAATTTCCGTAACAGGAGGCAAGACTCCAGCAGCTAGTCGATTGCGCGTTCCGGGAGATATTTCATCGGCTGCTTTTTGGATTGTGGCTGCGGCCTCGATGCCTGGTGCGCATTTGCTCATTAAGAATGTCGGCCTCAACCCAACTCGCACAGCTATTTTAGATGTGCTGATACGTATGGGCGCTGATATCAAAGCCGTTGAGCATTCTGATGAATGTGGTGAACCTTATGGTGACATCGAGGTGCATGGTAAGGCCTTGCAGGGAACAGAAATCAAACCTGAGGAAGTCCCTAACTTAATCGATGAGATCCCCGTATTGGCGGTGGCGGGTGCCTTGGCACATGGGAAAATGCTCATCCGCAATGCCAAAGAGCTGAGGGTTAAAGAGAGTGATCGTATTACGACGGTTGTGCAGAATTTGAAGGCGATGGGCGCAGATCTTGAGGAATTCGAAGATGGCATGGAGATCGCAGGAGGCAAACCTCTCCATGGAGCTGAGCTTGAGAGTTTTGGTGATCACCGCATTGCGATGGCCTTTGCCATTGCGGGCCTCTTTGCAGAAGGCGAGACGTTGATTAATAACACGGCTTGCATTGATACATCTTACCCGGGTTTTGCAGATCACCTAGAGGCTGTCCTTGCTGGTTAATCTTCCCGATCAATCTATTTTACTGCCCATGTCTGAAACAACCGAAACGAACTCTTTTGCAATTGCCATCGATGGTCCTGCCGCATCCGGTAAGAGCACTGTTGCGCGCCGTCTTGCAGAGCGCCTAGGCCTGATCATGATCAATACTGGCGCCATGTATCGAGCGATCGCGTGGGCGACCTTGAAAAAAAAGGTAGATGTCTCAGATCCTGAAGCCGTAGTGGCGATGCTTCGTGAGATAGCCGTTACCTGTGGTGTTAAAGACGGTGAGTCGACGATTCTTATCGATGGTGTCGATCCTGGAGATGCTCTGCGTGAAGATCAGGTGAACGCTCGTGTCTCTCAAGTTGCGGCGCTACCGGAGATTCGCGAGCTGCTGGTTGCTAAGCAACGAGAATACTTGAAGTTAGGAAGCCTAGTCATGGAAGGACGTGATATTGGTTCCGTTGTTTTTCCAGATACGCCCTATAAACTTTATATCGATGCCTCAGAGGAGGTTCGGCTTGCGCGGCGTTCCGCTGAGGGTTTGACTGACGTAGTCAGCAAGAGAGATGAGGAGGACAGTAAGCGTAAGAATTCGCCTCTCATTGTTGCTGAAGGTGCCACGGTGATTGATAGTTCTGAAATGGATATTGGCGAGGTCGTGGAAGCCGCATTGGTGGAGCTTCAATCTCAAGGTCTGGCAGTTTAGTTATATTTTATTATGAAAACGATTTATTGGTTTTGTTGCACATTGTGGAAGCTTTGTTTTGTTTGTTTCTTTTCATACCGCGTTGTCGGAAAAGAGAAGTTGATAACGGATGGTCCCGTTTTGATTGCCTCCAATCATGAGAGTTATCTTGATCCGCCGCTGGTAGGAATTGCCTATGATAAGGCTGTCTACTACCTGGCGCGCAAAACCTTGTTTACCGGTTTTGGCGCTTGGCTTTATCCACGTCTCAATTCCATACCGGTCGATCAAGATCGCCCTGATATGACGAGTTTAAAAACGATCATCAAATTACTGCGCGGGGGTAATCAGGTCGTTGTTTTTCCTGAGGGTGCTCGCACCTTAGATGGTGAGCTTCAGAAGGCAGAAGCGGGAACTGGTTTGATTGTCGCTAAAAGTAAGGCCGTGGTTCAGCCTGTTCGTATTTTTGGTGCTCGTGCTGCGCTTCCGAGAGGAACCAACAAATTGCGCTTTCGCCCGATTACCTTGGTGGTTGGTGATCCGATCACATTCACAGCAGAAGAGCTCGAGGCAAAAGGGAGAGATGATTATCAGAAGATCGCTGATAAGATTATGCAGAGTATTTCTGAGATTGAGCTCAGTTAAGCTCTAGTAAGCTCAATTAGTAGTCTTCTACAGGAGAGCGTTTCTGGCCGGTGTAGTCAACTTCTGCACGAGCTTGTTGTTCGCCCATGACATCGATCCTTAGTTGCATGATGTCATCATCGATCTGATCCCAAAGCTCAGTGCTGAATGCTAATGGTTGGTAGGCTTTTTTCTTCAGCTTTTCGATCCTTCTTAGTGAATCATCAATCTTGTGGTGAGGAATCTCTTGGAGATGTTTGAGAGTTTCCTTGGCGGTCTCAATCTGATGGCAAATCATCACCATGTCATTTCCTGCCAGTATGGCATTTGTTGCATCAGGGCCACGTCCATAATGATCAATGATGGCCCCCATATCGAGGTCATCGGTCATGATGACTCCTTCATAACCGAGCTGGTCACGCAATAGACGAGTCAGCAGGTTGTGTGACATGGATCCAGGGAGGCCCGGCGTGTCTGGATCAATGGCTGAAAAGTGTGTGTGGCAGCTCATAATGGCATCTAGCTCGGGCATCAGGCTAGTGTAGGGCAAGAGGTCGCTCTTGAGCATTTCCGCTATTGATTTGTCAACGACGGGAAGTTTGTGGTGCGGGTCGTCGGTGGCGAGTCCACATGAGGGGAAATGCTTGCCGCAGGATAAGATTCTACAGTGGCGTAGGTTGCTGTTGAATATGCCGGCATTAGTGATCACCTCCTGTGCGTCTCTGCCGTAGCATCGTCCTTTGAGTGCGTTGTCTGCATCATCATCGTAGGAGATGTCTAACACTGGACATAAATCCATATTACACCCCATGAGGCGAAGTAAGAAAGCGGTGAGCTTGCCGTGTTGGGCGATCAATCCTGGATCGTTTTTTTGCCGGAGACTCTCGGCAGAAGGTGGTTCATTGCCAATATGACGTGTGCGAGACACCCGGCCGCCTTCTTGGTCAATAGAGATGATTGGTGTGCTCTCGCTAAGTTCACGTAAATCATCAGTAAGCTTGCGGACTTGCTCAGGTGACTCGATGTTGCGGCCAAACAGAACATAGCCACCGGGCTGAACGGTTTTGTAGAGCTCGGCTTCCTCAGGGGTAAGTTCAAGTCCCTGGATTCCGAGGATGAGGAGTTGGCCGTGCATGTTTTTGGTAGGTGCTGAAATCTCAGCAGATGTTCTTATAGGACCTCATCTATAATAAGTCTGATCTGTAAGATGCGAGTTTTGATAAAATGGACTTCTGCGCGTGCAGGCGATTCTCGGCTTGTTGAAAAATGACATCGGAGAAGCCCTCAAGCACTTCATCCGTGATTTCTTTTCCGCGATAGGCGGGAAGGCAGTGTAAAACAATGTGATTTGGGTGCGCATGCTTCAGCAGCTCAGTATTCACTTGGTAATTGTCAAATTGAGCTTCTTTCTCAGATTGATCTTCCTGGCCCATCGATAACCATACATCGGTATTGATGACATCGGCATCCTTAACGGCCTCAACGGGGTCTGTATGTAAGCTTACATTGGATGAGTCTAAGCGCTCAATGTATTGAGTGGTTGGCAGGCAATCGGATGGCGCTGCGATGGCCAGATGAAAATTCAGTTGTTTGGCTGCCCACATCCACGATCTTGACATGTTGTTGAAGCCATCGCCGACAAAGGCAATTTTCTTGTTTTCCCATGTTCCAAGGCGTTCCCGAATGGTTAATAGATCAGCTAGTATCTGGCAAGGATGGGCATCATCAGTGAGAGCGTTGATCGTGGGTATGCCTGAGTATTTCGCAAAATCCAAGACGTCTTGCTGGGCGAAGGTGCGGATGATGGCGCCATGAACCATGCGCCCCATGACGCGTGCTGTGTCCTTAATGGGTTCGCCCCGTCCTAGTTGAATGTCATTGGACGACAGGAACATGACGGAGCCGCCCAGCTCGCGAACACCAACTTCGAATGATACGCGCGTACGTGTAGATGCTTTGGTGAAGATCATGGCCCAGGTTTGATCTTTGAGCGGTTTGTGTTCATGGGTACCTTTTTTGCGCTCATTTTTGAGCGTAGCGGCGTGGTCGATGAGTTTCCAAATAAGATCTTTAGAGAGTTCTTCGATAGAGAGTAAATGATTCATATGAAACAATAAGTGAGGAATGATAGTGATTGGTTTTCTAAAAGGAATCTAGGGTATTCTTGAGTATACTGAGAGCTTCGTCAATTTCGCTGTCGGATACATTGAGTGGTGGTAGCCAGCGAAGTGTGTCAGTTCCAGCGGGAACGGTAAGTAGCCCGTTTTTCATGAGTAACTTACATAAATGAAGTGCAGGGGTTGCATCTTGGTCAGATGGTATGGCATCAGGATTGAGTGCAAAGCCCAATAAAAGACCTTTGCCGCGCAGCTCAACAATGGCGGGATGGTTCCAGGACTGGACTTCTTTGCGTATGCGTTGCTCTTGGCGGGCGGCATTGGCGGAGAGGTCTGAAGATTGAATCTCACGAAGTACTGCCAGAGCAGCTGCGCAAGCGAGAGGATTTCCGCCGTAGGTTGACCCATGAGAGCCTGCATTCATAAGAGAAGATAGGGGTGTACCGTTGTCATCAATTGCCCGATCGCTTGTCCAGAAGGCGCCTATGGGGAAACCGCCACCAAGACTCTTAGCCCAAGATATCGTATCTGGTTTTAAATCAGGGCAAAAGGCCTGCCACCCCATGAGGGTGCCGGTTCTGCCTAAGCCACATTGCACTTCATCGAGCATGAGCAATAAATCATGCTCTTTGCAGAGTTTGTCGACAAAGTTGAGAAATTCAGGGGTGACTTCATTAACACCGCCTTCGCCTTGGATAGGCTCAAGCATAATACCTGCGGTAATATCACTTATAGCTGAAGTGAGCGCCTCCATATCATTGAGCGGCACATACCGAAACCCGGGAAGCATGGGATCAAAGCCTTGATGAATCTTGCTTTGAGCTGTGGCAGCCATTGAGCCTAGAGTTCTACCGTGGAATGAGTTGTTGAAGGTGATCACTTCATACCTCGGCTTGCCTGAGCTACTTGGACGCGCGTGACCAAAGCGCCTCGCTGTTTTAATCATGCCGTCGTTTGCTTCGGCGCCAGAGTTGGAGAAAAATACTTTGCCGGGAATCTTAGTGAAGTCATCGACGATCACCGTCGCTAATTCCTGCTGCAGCGGAATTTGGAAAAGATTTGAGCAATGCATCAGAGTGGCGGACTGCTTGGCAATGGCCTCGGTCAATGCTGGATGACAGTGACCAATGCTGCATGTTGCGATGCCCGCACAAAAATCGAGATAGCAATGACCTTCGCTATCCCACAGACGAGCGCCTTCACCTTTTACTGCAGTAATAGGGAAATTGGCATAGGTAGCGAGGACATGTGACATGAGGGTAGTTCTATGTTTAAAATCATAAAATCCAAGTTCGAATAAAGGCAGTTGATCATATTCTTTGATTTCGAGTTTGGAATTTACCACATTAGGTTTAATGTGATGACGCCGCTCCCCGGACGATCGCAGTTGCTCTTCTGAGTGATTGAGGAAAGTCCGGACGCCAAAGGGCAGCGCGCCTTGTGAATAACAAGGGACGGTCGGTTTAAGCCGGTCGGACGGAAAGTGCAGCAGAAAACAAACCGCCGTGGCCTCTCAGGAGGCTGGGGTAAGGGTGAAAAGGTGGGGTAAGAGCCCACCGCTCCGCGGGTAACCAAGGAGGCATTGCAAACCCCGCGTGGCGCAAGACATAACAGGGGAAGGGTAGCCCGCCCGTTCAGGATCCCCGGGTATTAGTCGCACCATTCCGCAAGGGAGGTGCCTCACTTGTGAGGTAAGATAAATGATCGTACATTACTGCATCCGCAGTAAGGACAGAATCCGGCTTATAGGGGAGCGGCAACTTTCCCAAAGCCTCACGGGCCAGCGTGACTCTATGGTTTATCGCCTCAGATCGTATACATGCCCTTTTGAAACGACTGTTTGAATCCGGGCGAATATGGTATTGTCATGTTGCTATCGTTCTACTATGTTTCTCTGCATAAGGGACGCTTTGGCGTCCCTTCGCGGTATTGAAAGCGATGACATCCATGGGAGGCAACCAATCTCATTTCTGCCTCATCTTCTACTTTCAACCTCTTTCTCTTTTCCTCTTTCTCTTTTATATCCAATTTATCTTTTATGGGTTTTATTGATGCTATTAAGCGATGGCGCCTTGCAAACAAAGGCATGTCATCTGGTAAAAAGCGCCGCACATCTACTGCTAGCGAGAATGCCGTGGTAGGTTCCATGCAGCGAAGTGTGTGGATGAAGTTACTTCTTTATCCAGTATTTACGGCCTTAATCTGCCTGATTGTTGCGTTTTACAGATCTGATCACACGTTATTTCATGACAGTGGTTTGCGCAGAGGTTTGCTCTGTATCATTGTGTCTGTAGGATTGATTCTCATTTACCACACCAGGCAGACACTGAATTATGCCAATGAGAAAGTAGCGCTCGTCTTCGGAGGCATTGCCTTTCATTTGGTGTTGGTGAGGGTGGCTATTCACATTATCGATGTGAATGCTTGGTCTGCTGATTATAGGATCTTGTTGCCTCCCTTGGCCTTTGCGCCGATGATTGCTTCTGTTCTTTGTGGCAGACATGCTGGTGTTTTTTCTGCTCTTAGCGTGAGCCTGTTTGGAGCTATGCTGGTTCCTGTGGATGATGTGTTTTTCTTCCTGATCACGGGGCTGATCACTGGAGTAGTGGCCGTTGTGTTAACCCGATCCGTACGTCGACGCGGCAGCTTGCTGAGGGCCGGTTTCTATGTTGGTCTGACGGCTTTTATTCTGGCATTGGCTTTTGATAAAATCGATTTTTCCGAGATGATGCAGGGCAATGGCCTGTCTATTGTGCTAGGAAAAACATTACTGCCTGTCTCGATCGGACTATTAACAGGGATGCTGGTCAGTGGTTTGTTGCCAGCGCTGGAGAGCCTCTTTGCGATCACGACTAATATTAGTTGGCTTGAGCTCAGTGACCTTAACCATAAGCTACTTCGCAAGCTGCAACTCGAAGCACCCGGGACGTATCATCACAGTATGGTGGTGGCTACGCTAGCTGAGTCTGCTGCGGAGGAGGTGGGGGCCAATGCCGCCATGTGCCGTGTTTGCTCATATTTCCACGATATCGGCAAGCTCAGTAAACCTGAGTATTTCATTGAGAATCAGGGCGATCGAAATCCTCACGATACGCTGACACCTACGATGAGTGCCATCGTGATCATTGCTCATGTGAAGGATGGCGTCGATATGGCCATTAAGCACAAACTCAACCCCAAGATTGTTGAGGTTATTCGAGAGCATCACGGTGATTCACTGGTGCAATATTTCTATCACAAAGCGATGGAACAACGTGATGAGATGGCCAAGAAGGTCGAGGAGGGTTTGGAAAACAAGGAAGATATCCCCGAGGTGGACCGAAAGAATTTCCGTTATCCTGGCCCATGCCCCAGCAGCCGTGAAAGCGCGATCATTAGCCTTGCTGATGCTGTAGAGAGTGCTTCTCGAAGTTTGACAAAGCCTACGCCTGAAAAAATACGCAACCTCGTCAACGAGATTGTCATGGCTCGGGTAACTGACGGGCAACTTGATGGCAGTGATCTAGCGATGAGTGACATCAAAAAAATCAGCAAGAGCTTTGCTTCAACGATTAGGAGCATGATGCACTCGAGAATTAATTACCCCAAGGAAGACGGACAGAATAAAAAGGGCGGTAACTCAGCTTCTCGTGCTGAGAAAAAAGACAAGAAGGAGGCTGTAGTTGAGAAGGTGAAAGCCTGAATGCATAAGGACGATTTTTATTCATGCCAGATCTGAACGTCTACAATCACCAAAAAGTCATTCCTCTGTCAGCAGACCTTTCTAGGAGGCTGCACTCCTCTGGTTGTAAAGCTGTGTCAGAGGTGCTTCGACTAGCCAAGAAAGGTTCTGATTTGCACGGGCTTGAAGAAGTCGAAGTTAGTTTTGTCGATGATGATACCATTGCGGATCTTCATCTCCAATTCATGCAGATACCAGGACCTACAGATGTGATTACCTTTGGCCATGGGGAAATTCACGTTAGCGTGGAGACAGCAAAATCTCAGGCGCGTGAATATGCTAATGATTTTGAGCGGGAGCTGATGCTCTATATTGTCCATGGCTTACTGCATCTGGCGGGCTACGATGACGCGACCGATAAGCAGAGTGCGATCATGGATGATTTGCAGAGCTCTATTCTTGCAAAGGTGTGGTAGCGAAGAGTCCTGTCTCGCTGACGAGGTAGTTCATTATCGCGTCGTGGGGGGCATGCGGGACACTCGCCTTGATTTGCTTTTCAAAAGCGACGCCTAGCTTGAGACCCTTGAAATGCTCTAGGGCTCGATCATAATAACCATGCCCGCGGCCTAGCCTGGAGCCGTCCATACCAAAGGCAAGTCCTGGACAAAGAATCATGTCTATGTCGGCGATGTTTATTTCAGGATGCATGCTCGGTTGAGGTTCTAGAATCTGCATGGAGTTCGCTAAGAGTTGCTCGGTATCCGTGACCAGATGAAAAGTGAGCTGGTGACCAGGTTGACAAAGGGGGTAGGCGATTTTTTTCTCAGGCAATAGCTGATGTAGAGCTGTGAGCGAGATCTCCTGCTGTATGGCCGAGTAAAGGCCGATGGTATTAACTTCGCTGAGAAGTTCTTCAGCAGCAGCGATATGTTTTGCGATCGCCATTGAACTTGATTGGATGATCTCTGCTGACATTGCAGCTAAAAAAGATCTGATTTCCGACCTTAGCTGTGACTTGGCAGTTGGTTGCTCGCTCATGCTTGCATGGAACCCAAAAAGTGAACCAGAGGCACGTATAATATTCGCTAATCTTATGGTGGCTGAAATCCTTACTTGATGCACTAGGTAATAGGTGGCATCTTCTCGACATCATGTTTTGGTCGAAATGTTTGCTTGCGTGCATGATTACCCTGCTTTGCCTGGGCTCATGTGCAAGTAAGAGGACTGTGAGTAAATCACAGCTCAGGCTCGATCCATGGGGTAATCCAGAACGCTTCAGTGTGGGGAAGGATAAGGATGGGAACCCACAGATGAAATCCGATCGCCGCAGTTCCTTTGAGGGCAAAACTAGCAGCATGGCTGCGAACCAGGATTTCAACGGCAAGGACTACACAACAAAGTCTTATGCTAAAAAAAGATGGGGCGGTGACAGCGTTTTTGAACGGAAGCAATATCAGGGCAACACGGACGCCAATCAATATAAGATGGAGCCATGGTTCGTGCAGAAGCAGGCATTAGCTGAAGGCAAGCAGGCTCGTGCAGAAGGGAAAGTATATCAGACCAGTAATTATGCTAAATCAACGGCGCTCGAGCAGGATTCAAGCCGCTTGAAACATCCCAGTGATGCGGAAACGGATGTGCGCAGACGTGTGTATAAGCAGCCCGATATTATTGATTGGAAAGAGCAGCAAGGGCTGGGGGTTAAGGATACCAACAGAATGTTGGGTAGGTCTGAGTAATCAGAAGGGCAGCTTGGGTAATTTTCCGCCTCCGCCCATGCCTCCCATCATGTCGCCCATGTCATCCATGCCGCCAAGTTGCTTCATCATTTCTTTCATCTTGCCCTTCGATTTCATCATCTTGCGCATTTGAGTAAATTGCTTAATGAAGCGATTGACCTCAATGATGGTATTCCCTGATCCTGCAGCGATTCTTTTACGGCGAGTGCCTTTGATGAGCTGCGGGGTTGTCCTTTCACGGTGGGTCATGGACAGGACAATAGCCTCCATGCGCTTCATGCGGTTTTCGTCAAATGCGTCTGCTGGGATTTGTTTCTTAATTTTACTGAAGCCAGGAATCATACCCATTAACCCTTCAAGAGGACCTAGTTTGCGGAGCATGTTCATCTGGTCGAGGAAGTCATTGAAGTCAAACTTGCCTGACTGAAGTCGTTTGGCCGCATTCATGGCCTCCTCTTCGTCAATATTCTCAGCTGCAGTTTCGACCATGCTAACAACATCTCCCATGCCCAGGATACGGCTGGCCATGCGGTCTGGGTGGAATACGCTGAGCTGTTCTAGCTTTTCTCCTTCACCGATGAACTTGATAGGTTTGCCTGTAACGGCACGCATCGAGAGTGCGGCGCCACCACGAGCATCGCCATCGAGTTTGGTCAGGATGATGCCGGTAATGCCCACCGCTTCATCAAAGTGCTTGGCGACTGAGACAGCTTGTTGTCCTGTTGCCGAATCAGCGACGAGTAGAGTTTCACCTGGGTCGACAAACTTGTGTAAATCCTTGAGCTCAGCTATCAGCTTGTCGTCAATTTCCTGACGGCCGGCGGTATCAAAAATGAGGGTGGTTCCATTTTGTGTCTTGGCCCATTTCAGTGCTTGCTTGGCTACCTTGACGAGATTTTTTTCGCCGGCTTCGGGAGTGAAGCAGGGGACGTCGATCTGCTGGGCAAGTGCCGCAAGTTGGTCGATGGCTGCAGGTCTGTAGAGGTCACAAGCAATTAATAAAGGGCGGCGTCCTTCTTTTTTGAGGCGAAGAGCCAGCTTGCCTGAAGTGGTTGTTTTTCCTGCGCCATTGAGTCCACAGAGGAGGATGTGTGCTGGCGGGTTAAGGTTGAGCGGAGCTGCATCGCCGCCGAGTAGCTCGGTGAGCTCATCATTGAATATTTTGACAATTTGCTCGCCGGGTTTGATCGACTTGAGCACATCAACGCCCATCGACTTCTCCCTGACTTTAGCGATGAATTCTTTAGCTACACTGAATTCAACGTCTGCTTCAAGCAGTGCAAGACGGATCTCACGCATGGCATCGGTGATGTTTTTCTCGGAGATTTTGCCGAGACCGCGCAGGCTTCTGAAGGTTTTATCGAGGCTGTCTGATAATGATGAGAACATAATAATTGAGTAGGTGGAGTTTATTTAAGTTGGTAGGCGGCTTCCCGATTAACGAGGAAAATCCAGCTCATCGGTTTGCCGTATTCAGTTTCGCCTATGCTGCGCCACTGAATACTGACTTCGCAGGAGCGGCTACGCAGACGACGACTTACCTTCCATTGAGCAATTTTACGAGCGGGATCGTATTGAACGGGAACTTTTCCAAAGCCGGCTACACGCATGACAATGGAATCAGCATCAATGTTCTCCACTTTAGAGAGATCCACTGAGATGCTGGGTAGTCGAGTTGAGATGATAGAGCCGGGCTCAGGAATGACAGGGTGTGGGGTAGTTTGAATAATGGCGCCAACGGTTGCCGCGGATGTTTTGGTGGCGTTGAAGCTGGTTGCGTTGCGGAAGATGTAATCATGTGTCCCAAGAATGATATACCTTGGAATGGTAAAATTCGATGTTGAGCGAGTCGTTTTACCCGGGAGAACGGTGAAAAGGCACTCGTAGCCATGTTCAGAAGCGATGGGTAGCATTTCGCCGGTCACAAATCCTCCTGGATAGGCGTAGCATGAGATGTTGCCATTAAATTGCTTTTGGAGCGTTTTGCGTGACTGTCCCATTTCTTTGTGAAGATAGGCTTTGAAAGCAGCTTCTCCTTTGGCCCGTTCTGATTTTACAGCTGCAGGATATGGGTGGGAAACGGAGTGGCTACCAATAGAGCAGCCATGTTTTTGCATCTCCTTGATCATCGGTGTGGTGAGTGCATTACTGCCCCCATTAACGTAATTGGTGTAGAGGAAAATAGTGAAAGGAAATCCCATTTCCTTAAGAATGGGAAAGGCATCCGTGTAGATTGATTTCCAACCATCGTCGATGGTGATGAGAACGGAGCGATCATCGATTGTTTTTTTTCCGCGTTTCCAAGCAGTGAAATCTTCTAGGCTGATTACATTCAGGCCAAGGTCTTTGATTGCTTGCATTTGGCGTCGGAAATTGTCCGTCGAGATGAGCATCTCAGTGGCGTCTTTGGTTGAAGAAAAATCATGATATCCGAGGACGGTAACGCGGGCATCAGATGTTGCAGGAATATTGGCTGCCTTTGCCTGATTGGGTGTCGTTGTAGTAGTTGAGCCGTTCAGGTTTTTGGGCGTGCGAGCAATC
>Ga0213861_10000691_pt1 | contig 29830 bp, 23 predicted proteins | sample PICome_4_FD_160110 | JGI IMG/M metagenome (GOLD analysis project Ga0213861, IMG submission 160110) | Coastal seawater microbial communities near Pivers Island, North Carolina, United States - PICO131 | ecosystem: Environmental > Aquatic > Marine > Coastal | place: USA: North Carolina... | reverse complement strand
GAGGAGCATCGTGGCGTCGCCGCCGTCGTCAAGAATCATGTTTGGCCCGTCGTAGACCTCGCCAGTGGGGCCGTCAGGCCAGGTCATCATCTGGTCGGTGCACCACCAGTACTCTTCAAGCGTCTCGCCCTTCCACGCGTAGACCGGAACACCCTGCGGATTGTCGACGCTGCCGTTCGGGCCGACGACCGTCGCGGCTGCGGCGTGATCCTGTGTCGAGAAAATATTGCAACTCGCCCAGCGAACTTCAGCACCCAACGCGGTCAGCGTTTCGATGAGGACCGCTGTCTGAATCGTCATGTGCAGCGATCCTGAGATACGGCACCCTGCGAGGGGCTTCGACTCGCCGTATTCCTTACGGAGAGCCATCAAGCCGGGCATCTCGTGCTCGGCGAGAATCATCTCTTTACGGCCAAACGGTGCGAGTTCGAGATCGGCGACGCGAAAGTCTTTGGTCTCGGCGAGGCGAGACAGAGCAGTATTGGACATGGGGCCTCCTGAGGCTGGGTTCGAACGGACGCCCCAACCGTTGCGGCGTCGGAGTTTTCCGAACCGGGCTGACGTCATCAGACGCCGATCGGAGCAGCCCGGATATTCCGGCCATAAGGTTAGCGGCTCAGCCAGCCCACCGGGCCAAGCCCATTGCGCAATTCCAAATCGACGGATTCCTCAAGCAAGAACGATGGCGTACACGTCAAGCACATAATCGACCGATCCGTAGTTGTTGTACACGGTAACGACGTACTCGTCACTGTCTACGGTGCCGTACTTGATTAGTGATGTGTTCGGAACTACTTCACCTAGAAAAAAATTGAGGTTGGCCGTCAACGGCCGCTCCTGCAGTCCGCCAGGATAGACTTGGAGGTACGACGAGACGCCAGCACCATCGGAGGCGTACGTCTTTTTCAGGTCAACAGCGAAGAGACCGCCAATCAATCCGAGTTGCTCGGGAGCAACCTCCGGCTCAACGCCGTCGGGGTTCAGCGTCACAGATTCAGCGAACTGCTTGAAGCTCCAAGACTCCTTTGTGCCGTGCAGGAGTGGCGCATCGCCGTGCTCGGCTTCGCGTGTATCGAAGGCACGGAACGGCGCCTCAAGAGGTACAACCCGACCACGGTTTGTAGCTGCCCACTCCGCATCGACATCCTCGATAAAATAGCCGAGTACGTCGACAACGAGGTCGAGTTCACCCGCGTGGTTATAGAGGTGAATTTTTCCATCGTCGCCAACTGGCACTACCGCCATATTCGCATGGATGCCGCCAGCAACCACCAGAGAGTTTGCAGTTTTGTCAGGGTTGGTCTGGACGCTGTTTGGCGTCGCCGTGACGTAGGTCGGTCGACTCGTCGGGTTGTTGTTAACAAGTGCCAAATTGACGAGAACAGCGGTCACCCGTGAGTCGTTGGGAACAATGTTCGGCTGAGCGGGGCAGACCGCAGTGGCTCCTCGAATCTGGAGGGCAACCGAGTCAGCCGCTGCGAGCGACTGTCCCAAGTTCCGCGGATTGGGATTGCATCCGCTCTCGCTTGCTCGAGTGTCGAGAATGCGTCCAGGATTCACGAGCTCAAGTCGGCTACCGCCGCTGTTGTAAGCTGACGTCGAGATCCAACCAAAAACGTCAACGACAAGGTGATACGAGCCTGCCCTGTTGGTATTGGCGTTGAAGGTAATCGTGCCATCCGGACCCACGCCGAGAATGGCAAGATTTGGCACGTCGGCGCCTGCCCCAAAAGTGATCAGGGCCGAGATATCACCGCCGCCGAAATCAAAGCCCGTTGGGTACGCGGAAAGGTAACCATCGTGCGTTGGCTGAGTCACAGTCACGGTGAGGACCACTGCAAGAACGTCGGAGGGATCCTCAGGCAGTCCACCGCGTCCAAGCGGGTCGAACTTGAACTCGGCAGTGGAGGCGATGCCAACTCCGGTTGGCTTCGCTCCATACGGAGCGACGTCGTATTTGTCTTCTCCTGGACGGGTGTCGAGAATACGAGTCGGTGGGAGCGGGTGGAATTCGCCCCCTGCATCGACAGGCCCAACGGCCAAAACGACCTCCCCGGTCGAATTCACCGATGCCGCGACTGAAACCACTGTCACGCAAGCAGCCAAAAAAGCAGCAGCCTGCCTGAACCATCTATTCCTGTTCACAGATTGAACTGTAATCGTTCCGCTTCAGAACTCGACGGCACGACCCGAAATCAAAAAACTTGCCTGTTACTTTCATCGATTTAGCCAAAGCTGGCTTCAGCCGATCGATCACTACCTCGGTCAGCGTCCCGTCTAAAACGTTGGATCGATCGCCTGTTCGGCAACGATGGCCATCAACCGACCATGCTCCACAGCGTCCACGTTTACGGCCTCGTCGATCAACATCACCGGGATATCATCACGAATTTCATAGGACCGAGAGAGCCGCGAGTTGTACAGCATCGACTCAGATTCGATGTAGTACAGGGGCCCCTTGTCTTCCGGACAAGCCAAGATCTTCAGCAACTCAGGTGATAGCGACATGATCGCAGCGTAGACCGCAAGCCGACTAAAGTTAGCTCTTCACAACGAGCTGCTGAAAGATAATCGACCACAGAGTGTGAGCGAGGATCAGGCTGTGATCAAGCCGAGCAACGTTGCTACTCTGTCGTCGCACGAGTTGCGGTCTGCAGCCTCGAGATTCAACCGCAGCAGCGGCTCTGTGTTTGACGGCCGGAGGTTAAACCACCAGTCGCCACAGTCGACACTGAGCCCATCGAGTCGATCCTGCTTGTTCCCCGAGTACTCGTTGCTCACACGTTCGATCACGGCTAGAGCATCACTGACTTCAGTATTTATCTCTCCGCTGGCCGAGTAGCGCTCGTAGGGGCGGCGGACCTCTGAGAGCGGAACACCATTCCGGCCTGCCTCTGCCATAACCATAAGTGATGCAATCAGTCCGCTGTCGGCGTTGTAGTTGCGCGCGAAGTAGTAGTGCGCTGAGTGCTCACCACCGAAGACTGCTCCGGAATCAGCCATTACCTGCTTGATGAAAGAGTGCCCGACCTTGGTTCGAATCGGCACGCCGCCGTGCTCACGCACGACTTCGGGGACCGCTCGCGAGCAGATGAGGTTGTGTAAAATCGACGCGCCAGGGCTCTGGCGCAGCGCAGCAACCGCTAGAAGCGCCGTCGTGGTCGAACCGCTCATTCCCTCACCGTGTTCGTCGACGACGAACACACGGTCAGCGTCACCGTCGTAGGCCAACCCGATATCGAATCCGCCGCTCACCACACGCGCCCGCAGGTCCCGCTGGTTGGCTGGTTGCAGCGGGTCGGCGGGATGATTTGGAAAAGTTCCGTCGAGCTCTGGGTACATCACCTCAAGTTCGATGTTTGCGAGTCGCTCAAACACGGCGGGAACGACCAGACCGCCCATCCCATTGGCGGTGTCCGCAACAACCTTCATCGGCCCTATGTCGTTGGGGTCAACAAAGGTGAGCACGTGCTCCGCAAAGTCGTCGAGGACGTTGCGCTCGATCCGAGTTCCCGAGCGCAACGCAAGTTTTGGTGCCGTTCCGTCGAGCACCTCTGCCGCTACCCGCTTGATGTCGAGCAGCCCCGTATCGACGCCCACAGGACGCGCCCCCGCCATGCATAACTTGACGCCGTTGTATCCGGCGGGGTTGTGGGATGCGGTGAACATTGCTCCCGGCGCGTTGAGGGTGCCAGACGCGTAGTACATCATGTCAGTCGATCCAAGACCAATGTCGACGACATCGAGGCCCTGATCTAGCAGCCCTTTCGAGAACGCTTCGACGAACTGTGGGCCGGAGGGCCGCATATCTCGCGCTACTACTACCTGCCCAGCGGAACTGGACCCCGCAATATGTAAGGCAAACCCGACTCCGAGGGCGTGAGCCACATCAGCGTTCAGCTGTTCCGGAACGGTGCCGCGGATGTCGTACGCCTTGACAATCTGATCGAGCACTGACATAGCCGCAGAGACGCTATCGATGACTGGCGTTTAATCCGATGGAGATTGTTGTGGCCTGGCATCACTGTCGCCGTCATCGACTCCCAGTGGGTTAAAGATATTACTTAGCTGAGGGTCAATGAGCAGGTCCGATACTCCGCCTGGCTCACTTGAGTCAGCGAGCGAGTCCGGCAAGTTCTTCGCTGCCGGATCCAGGACTTCATCTGTCGGACGGGAAGGCGCCCAGACGTCTGGAACGAGAGGCGTTTCGCCAGTTGGACAATCGCCTACGTCATCGCCCGATGGGTCGCTTTCGGTACCGCCCGATCCCCAGCCCGGGAACTCACCGGCGAACTGCAAATCACCTCGACGCCGCCAATAGAAGCACGTCCCAATGCCGATCACCGTGAGACCATAGAAGAACCAATCAAGCCTCGATTTTTGGTATTCCATGCGCACGTTAGTCTCCGTCGGTACGACCACCATGTGGTTCGGCGACACGCGGTACGGACCGTCTGCGCCACTAACGGCCCAGTTTGGAAAATAGCTGACCCGCACTAAGACAGGCACGCCAATCTGGCTCACGCTGAACTCGACCGACTGCTGGCCAATCTGCACTTCGGATACCTCGATCGAGGGCAAATCAACCGATTCGATGTTTTGAACCGGCAGGACGTAGTCGACGTTTCGGCTGCGCTCCCCTGGCTCGCCGACGCGGACGCCCATGTCAATCTCGACGTCAATACGCTGCCAGTCGTCGGGACCATCGTCGGCGGGAATCGCTGCCCAATCGCCCTGACGCTGAAACCAGCTGGTCCCCAATTCAAGGTTCCGTTCTCGTTGATCGCCCTTGCGTTCATTGACGACTACTGGCTGCACTCTCAGCGGTTCGACAATCGTGGAGCCAATCAACTCGTAAATATCCCACGGAGCGGACGTGGTGATGAACTGCAGTTCTTCCTGTCGGGACGCTTCGGCCTTTGCCGGGTCTGTGCGGACCATGAGGTAGCGGACGCCGAGGTCGGACATGTGCTGGACGCCGACCTCGGCATTATTGTTGACGTATCGCAACTCGCGCACCGGATTCGACGAGCTTTCGGAAACCGCAGCGGCAGTGATGAAGTGGTAGGGCGTAGTGCCAGAGGCTTCGAAGAAGAGGCCCTCCATTGAGCCGATGCAGCCATCGGTCCAGTGCGGCAGAAGCATCAGGGCCATCGTCGTTCCATATTGACCGTTATCTGCGTTGTTCTCCCAAAGTGCGCGGCCGCAGCCGTTGGACTCTCCGATGTGGGCCATCTCGGTGACAACTGCGTGATACTCAGGGAACTGTGTTCGCGCTTCGTACCCGCCCCAGTTGTAGCGAGTCCAACCGTCGGCTACGGCTCGGCCAGCATCCGGGGACTTCTGGATCGGCCCCCACGCATAAGTGGTAGTGGCGGCCGTGTCCTCGGTCCCTGCGGTCACCACTACACGGCCGTCGAACGGCAAGGTCTCATACATGAAGCCGAACACGGTGAGGCAGCTGAGGCCTATTGCGCCCACAGCAAGCGCTGATTCGTATGAATTGAGTTGCCGATCTGCCATTTGGTGACGGGCCAAGTTGACGACCCAGGTGATCACCTCAAGGGCACCGATCATCATCAAGAAGTACCTGAGAAGATAAACGAATGGGAGCAGCCGGGGGTTCCATAGTAGGCCAATGCCAGGCAAGCTGTCGCGTGTTACGTAGACCCCGACGACGAACAGCAAGGTGATGATGCCGAGAGCGACGCCGGTCAAGTTCCGTCGCACGATCATCGCAGCAAATCCAATGATGGCCAGCGTGGTAATCAAAATGTCGAGGCCGGTTGTGAGTGGAAAGAACATGTCCCAAAACGAGTCGCTTGAACCACTCGGCCTAAACCCGTACTTCATGTCGGTCATGAACTCGTGCCCAAATAGGAAGGGACCGACCCACCACGCCGAGAGCAACAGAGTCGTGATGCCGACCGACACCGAGTACCAAGCGCGTTTGTTGTCCATCCAAACCAGCGACATGACGATTGCTGCGACCGCAACGAAAATCAGCACAATGCCGTGCGATACCGCAGCAAGCGACAGCACCACAGCGGTCCACACTCGGAACCGGCCAGTGCGCAGACCGTGCGCAAGAAGCCCGAGACCGAGAACTGACAGGGTGAGCGCTATAGAAAACGAATACTCGCCAGCCATTGTCGACTTAACGTTGCCGCCGTAAATTTCGAAGCTTTCGTCAAGCAGGAAACACAGACCACCAAAGGCGAACAGTTCGGGGATTGGGTGACGGAAGTTCGCGAGGCGGCCAAACGCCCAACAGGCAAATGGAAAGGTCAGCAGACCAGACGCTGCAACGATTTTGAACGCGACGCCGTACGCAACGAACGGAACGGCATCAAGCGCCACGATCGCAAGAGCGGGAATGACCATGTAGAAGCGGTACAGCGGGAGCCCGCCGTACCAGTCCATGCTCCAACCACTCAGCTGAAAGTTGGGAAGAAAGTGATCTCGGAGAAACGCCGGGGCCCACACGTGGGCGCCCATATCGCCACCCGTGGGTGTTGTGTTGTCGAGCAACAGATCGCGACTGGGCGACAACGGGTTGAAATGAACGATCAACATCATCACGACCGTGGTCGTCACAAGCGTTGCTGATGTGACTAGCACCCGCGCTACACGTTCGTTATTCCACTCTCGGTTCCACCATGCGACTGGGCGCCGGACGATCCGCTCGCCGATGCGACGCGCCAGCCTCGGAACGGTTGGGTCGACGACTGAGCTGTCACTAGCCGTATCACCGACAACCCGCTTCTCGTCAGCGTCACTCGCAATGCGGTAACTGACCCAATCATTGCGTCGAGCCTCGTCGTCTCGTAGCTGGTAGCCAAGGCCTTCCGACTCGACGTCGTCGGCATCGTTACCGTCGGCGCCCGTCCCCAACCCAATCTGATCGAAATCAATATCTCGTTGCGGCTCGCCGTCAGCTTTGTGATGCCGGCGCGGCATATCGTCAGTCATCTGACTCGGTCACCAATTCGAGTTGAATTCGGCGCAATGAAGCTGCACGTGATCGTCATAAAGAGAGACCATTTTGACAGAGACGACGCTGACCGGGGTGGCAGCTTGCCACAGCTCACAGAACAAGCAATAAGCCGGTCAGGTTGAACCCGATATGCGCCATGATCGACATGCCCAAACGTCCGGTGAGCATCGCCGCCATGCCGACAATAAGGCCAAAGACAAAGAGTCCCGGGTACTCAACTGGGCGGAGATGGATGACAGCAAACAAGGCCGCAACGCCAATGATGACGACTACGTCATTAAAGCGAGCAAGCAGTGAACGTTGGAGCAGACCGCGGTAGAACAACTCTTCAACAATTGGCGCGCCGAATACGATCAGAACAAAGAGCACAAGGGTGGTACCACCCGATGCTCGGTCGACGAGCTCCTCTGCATTTCGTTGCAATTCGTCATCAGCGAACGTCCTTGGCCAAAGAGCGCCCAACGGCAGGTAGACAATGCGAATCACCAATAGCTGCGCAAGCACGCCAATCCCGAGTCCGATGAGATCAATCGGCAGAACCCGGATACCAAAGTCATCGACGGGGCTGGCGGTGCCGTGACGAGTCGACACAATCCACATGCCGCTGACGTAGGCGAACCACGCCGCACACAACACCACGGCCAGAACCTCAATCGGCGTGTCCGCTCCACCGGTTTCACCGAAGACGCTGAGCAGAACGACCGACAGCGCCTGCGCAGCGAACCAGGCAGCAATGAAACCAAAGGTTGCTGTCTGAGCATCGATGGGCGCCACCGGTTCAGTCGAGCGGATCACTCTTCGCTCACCGAATTGCCCGTGGGAGGCTTTACCGGACCAGTCATCGCCACGATAATAACTGCGCTGCGCTCCCCTCAGACTTCTGCAGGCACCTTGCATCGACGCTGCACAGCAGCTTCGACATCCAGTCTTCAGACGGAGGTCCCCAGTTTGCAGAAGCCGAGAGTTCCACTCGCTGCGATTCAGCGCGCTTGATCAAAAATTCATGGGTTACCGAGACCGACGAAGACCTCTGAGGTCAGGAAGCAACGAGGTCCAGATGACGGGAGGGCCGGCGATCATCAAGGTGCCATCCCGACGGCACCGAAAGGCGCTCAGCATGACGCGCACACATGTCATAAGTGTGCGGATCGCGCTCAGCTGACAGCGCCTCGAGCCAGGCACGTGATTGCCCGTAGTCGTAGGTGAGCGTCACTTCGGCCCGCTCTGAACAGCCAGTGCGAGTGCATTGACGATTGGAGATCACGGCAACAGCCGGACGAACGTGTTCGCCGGTGTAATGATTTGTGAGTTTGAGAGTCCCAACTGCTGCACTTGTCGTCATAGATAAATCGTAGAACGGGGAGCTCATTCAATGATGGATGGTCATCGCTCCCTCTTCTTGCTCGAGGCTCAGCTTCAGAAGAAGACCCGGAGCCTTTCGCCATTGTTTTGCGAAGGTTTGCATTATGCCAGTCACCACGACCAGGCACGGCCGCTGTCCTGCCGTATTATGTAGCTATGAGTAATTTGCCTCCGCCTCCGCCTCCGCCGCCTCCCGGCCGCAACAGCGGCCAGCACAAGAGCAATAAAGACGCCAACTCAAACAAGTCGCAGAACAGCGGCTCAGGGAAAGACCTCAATCCGGACGGATCCGCTTCTAAAGGCCCGGGCACGTGGCCAAAATGGACCATCTGGGCAATTGTTGGTGTGCTCGCTGCTGTCATCCTCGTGCCAACGTTTTGGCCGAGCAATAACGGTGAGTCGCTCGAATACTCAGAGTGGCGCGAGCAGGTCATCGACGGCAACATCGCCACTGCTGAAATTAATACCGGAAGCGGGAAAATTACCGGCGAGTTCACCAACGAAGACAAGTACAACACTTCAGGAGGCGGTGAACGCGGAGTGTCTGAGGCTGATGAAGCCCTGATGCTTGAAAACAACGTCAAGTTCAAGTTCATCCCGCCCAGCAACAACTGGTTATTCGGGCTGCTGTCGATCATGCTTCCATTGGGCCTCATTGTTCTGTTTTTTGTCTGGATGCAGCGTCGCGCCCAAGGCCAAATGGGGGGCGTGATGTCGATCGGCAAAAGCAAGGCGAAGGCCTATGACTCCAGTCGTCCTTCAACGACGTTCGACGACATCGCCGGATACTCCGGCGTCAAACAAGAAATCGCCGAGGTCGTTGACTTCTTGCGGATGCCGGAGCGCTTTCACGAAATTGGGGCACGAGTGCCGAAAGGAATTCTTCTCGTGGGTCCACCCGGCACCGGCAAGACCCTGTTCGCCAGAGCAGTCGCTGGTGAAGCGGGCGTCGGCTTTCTCAGCGTAACTGGCTCTGACTTCATGGAGATGTTTGTCGGTGTCGGCGCAAGCCGCGTCCGCGATCTCTTCCAACAAGCCAAACGCATGGGCAAAGCAATCATCTTTGTCGACGAGATTGACTCGATCGGCCGTAAACGCGGCGCAGGCATGGGTGGCGGTCACGATGAACGGGAGCAAACGCTCAATCAGATGCTCGCTGAGATGGACGGCTTCGAAGCGACCGAGGGAATTGTCATTATGGCGGCCACCAACCGCCCCGACATCCTTGACCCGGCACTGCTGCGCCCTGGTCGTTTTGATCGTCAAATTATTGTCCCACTGCCCGAGTGGAGTGAGCGCAAGGCGATCCTTGAGGTCCACAGTCGCGACAAGCAGATGGGGCCTGATGTCGATATGGACACGATGGCCCAAGCCACACCAGGCATGTCGGGTGCCGACCTTGCTAACCTCGTCAACGAGGCCGCTCTCGTTGCGGTTCGTCGGAGCAGCAAGCAAATCGAGCGAATTGACTTCGAAAATGCTCGGGATCGAGTCATGCTAGGCGCCCGCCGCGAGTCAATGATCCTCAGCGCGGAAGAGAAGAAAGCCACGGCATTCCACGAAGGAGGCCATGCGCTTCTTGCAACCGTCCTTCCCCATGGCGACCCGCTCCACAAGGTCACGATCTTGCCCCGAGGAATGGCCCTCGGTGTCACCTGGTCGCTTCCACAGGAACGTCACACGTATTCGAAGGAGTACTTCGAAGACACCATTTGCAAAGCAATGGGAGGCCGTGTTGCCGAAATGGTGGTATTCGGACACCTCAACTCCGGCGCAGCCAATGACCTCGAATACGCCACGGGGATCGCTCGCCGTATGGTGCGCGAATGGGGGATGAGCGACCGTGTCGGCCCGCAGGCCTGGAGCAGCCAGCAGGCCACGTTCCTCGGCGACGATCTCATGTCCTCCGGCCGAGAATACTCCGACGACACCGCAAAGTTGATCGACGAAGAGATTGCTCGCGTTTTAACCGACCAGGAAACGCGTGCGACCGAGATCATTCGGCAGCACGCGAAGGGCCTGGAGCTCATCGCCGAAGCACTACTCGAACACGAGACAATCGACGGCCCAGAGGTCGCCCGGCTAATTCAACAGGGCCTCCCCGACAACGTACCCAGTCGCTGACTCCCCGTGGACTGAGTTCGAGACCGGCTGAAATCGCATTGCATTGGGGTGCCGAGAGTCGTTAGCCGGAGGTTCCCGAGTTAATTTCGACGTCAGTCAGTGGCCAGGTGCTGAGCCTGGTTCCCGGGCTTCAGCAACTGCGGCCCACATATCAGTGGCGTTGACCGGGCCAAGGAAGTGCTTACGCGTAACGCCAGCAATATCGCTCACAACGAGGGTCGGTACGGCGTCGATCTTGTACTTTTCGTGCAACGCTCGTTCGTCGCCATACTCCACAACAGCAACAGCCACTTCGCTAGATTCAAGGATCGCAGCCCGCTCGGCCACACCCACGCAAACGTCGCACGTCGCCGAACTGAAGATCACGACCAACCATGGCGCGTCGGGACGGGTGAAGTCATTGCGGTCGAGTTGTTGTGGCACGTTGTATTCGCGCTGGGTGGGGGCATCAGCGATCCGTCGCCGTCGACTGACGAGGGCAACGACACCAACAATGGCGATAATCACTGCTGCAATGATGAGACGTTCCATCGAAACCCCAGGCTAGGTGGGAGCGCAGCCGATACAAATCACATCGAACCTCACCGATCACGCTCCGCGGACCCAATACAACCCGACGGCCACCCAAGCCTTGCGTCCCGGTTCCGGCCCTGCGTTCGGGGCAACTATCGATTAGTTCACTATTTCTGACGGGCCTCCTGCAGCGGGATTCTTTATGAACTCCCGTGCCTTGCTGAGAAAAGGTCAGAAATCAGAAGCGGGCAGTGCCCAAGAACCTGATCGCCCCGAAAGCCCTCCACCCCTTTCGAGCGACCGTTCGATGAAGACACGATTCGAAGCATTCACGATGAGTTCTTGTCCTAGCGCATCAGGTGCGAGGAGGTCGATCGTAAGCACGGCGCCCGGTCCGAGCGGGATATCGGTGAGACTCGGAATCGCCGATGGACCACCAGGGCCAACCGCTTCGATCGTGATTGCGGCCTGTTCCTGATCGACGTTGTAAACAACCAGGGCGGACTCGGTGGGCTCGGTTGGGCCTAAGCCAACATGCCAGCGGTTTGCCACAAACCCGTCGGGCCGTGGCGGTGCGCCTTGCACGACGCTGGTGGCGATGGTCTCACCAAAGGGTCGCGTGAGGACACGCTCCACGACCACCGAAGGATCCGACAACGTTGAAAAGACAGCCGCATGACGCCCGTTCGGAATGGGTGTCCTAGCTAAGCCAGAATCGGAGGTGACGTCAGTGGCGTCGCTGGCTCCATCGAACGGGGCAAACATCACTACCTGGCGTGCCGGGACCTCAATAGGGGCGAACCCACCGCCGTCGAACTCTGAGGGAAGCCCTAAGAAAAAAGGCGTGACCGATACGTCGCTGTCGGTCGGATTATAGATCGAGAATGTTTCGGTGATGCCTTCGCCGCGTTCGCCATCGGCGAACCACCACTGGTCGCGCAGCGCTGGAGCCGCCAAGGAAATGTCGTAGCCAAGGCGGCCAGCACCCGTGAAGTGTTGTGCTCGACCCACAACGAGACGGCCGCTACGAGTCGTGACGCTCGCCGCAATGATCGGCTCGTCGCGGTTGCCAAGCTCAGCAATCGAAATCACTTTCACCGATTTCGGTGGGACCGAGAATCCTTTGAACGCGTTGGGCTCGCTAAAGCCAGACTCGGTCGAGAACGTCAGATCGCTCAAAACGAGATCGTCGTAGGGGTTGGTCAGCACGAGCGTCTCGGAGCTACCCCCTGCCGTGAAACCATCGGCGAGGTGCCATTGGCTTGAAGTGTCGTCAGCGCATGGGGTAACGGAATCTCCCGCAGGATGATTCGCTATTTGCTCGACAAATCCCTGCCCGCCATCGATCTCAACGACCACACTCGCAAACGCTGCTGTAACGAACGCGTCAACGTCGATCGTGCTTTGAGACCAGGCTCCCACGCTGAAACTCTGCTCGGCTGCAAGTCCGTCAGGGCTAAGCACTGTAAACCGACCTTCGAGCGCATCACTAGCGCGATTGGAAATCAACACCGAGCCACCGACGCCGTCCTCGCCAGTGGACGGCACTCCGGGACAAAACCAACTTCCGGTCAACGAACCAGCGTCCGTCACCGAAGGCATCCAGGTACCCGCCGGCGATGAGAACACTGGAGTCGGCCGCTCTTCGGCGTTTCGACCAACGACGATAAGAGCGACCATGGCAGCCAGAACGACGATAAACGCAGGAATCGAGCGGCGATTCATCGGTCACCCTCATTCTGTTCCCCAGCCGACTCATCGGCAATTCCCTCAGTCGGATCGGCACCCACCTGCTCCGCATCAATCAACTCATGCTCTTTGTTCATAAGGTCAGCCCCGTTATCGCTGACTTTGTCGACTTCGCCATCACCATCGTTGATCGGGAGCGCCTCGGCTCTGACCATCTGTCCAGTTATATCTAGACCCGGATCGAGGACCCGCCATGCAACCGCTCCAGGGAAATCGTTGAAATCGATCAGCGTTTCGTCGGCCGGGAGCGCTCCCCGCCGTCGGGCCAACGGAATGCTGACCCGTGTCGCTGCGAACAACATCGCAAGCCACAGCGCCACTTGCACGAACAACAGCGGCAACCGCAAGGAAGGACTCGAGTATTCGAGGACGGCAATACCCTTTTGCTCAACGTCGAACGCAGTGGTCACACCGAACGCCCGGCGAGGCTGGATTGACTCGCCGTCAACGGTGAGCGACCAGTTCTCGTCGAACGGTACAGCAAGGTGAATCACACCGGGAACAACCTGGTCAGAAGATGATGCGGTCTCGTCTGCACCGAGGAACGCCGGTGTAGCGGAGGACAGATTCGCCCGCACGAGCGCACCAGCACCTGCTGATGCACTCGCCTCCGCAGTGCTCCCGGTCAGCTGACTGATCACAGGCATCCATGCAGTGTTCGCAAAGACTTCGAGCGTGGGCAACCCGGTGACCGAAGTCAGGTCAAGCTGATCTTCGAGTGCAGAGATCAGGCCGCCAGGCAGCGCCAGTGGTTCGGCGGTTGTCGATTCAACGTTATCGAACTCAGGCACCACGATAAACCGAACTCCAAGCGGAGCGAGCAGTCGCCCAGCTCGCAACGTAGATGAACTCGCTATCTGATCGAGGGCCATCTCCACTGCGTCGGCCGCATCGCTGTCCGGTGCAGCCCAACGATCTCTGATGTCGAGTGGCGTGTCGCCGATTACAGCGTACGACACACCGTCGCGATACTCGACTGCGGGAACTGGCAACAGTCTTGCGTCCCCCACCAGCAACACGCTGTATCCGCCAACGCCTGGATCGATCAACGGTCCGTTCTCATTGCTCTCTTCGAGCACGCGATCTTCAGCGTCGTCCGGCAATTGCGCCTCAATCAGTACGGAGAGTGGAGTCTGCGGGGTATTCCATGCCCCATCTGTCAACGCTGCGACACCAGGAAACACTCCGATGACGACACCGACGCTGGCGACCAGGCCAAGCGGCTGACGCCACCCGAACGAACCGCCGCGAACATCCAGGTCGAAAGCAGCAAACGTTGCTGCCGCCGAGATTGCGAGTCCCATCGCCACCGGTGCGAGCAGCACTCCAGCTTCCGGTCCATTGAAGGGTAGCGAGCCGCTGTCGGCGAGTATCGCCACTGCGCCGAATACGACAACCATCAATCCAGAGCGCACCGCCCACGTCAAACGCCAAGCACGTCCCAGCACAATCGCAGCAATGACGGGCAAGTACAAAGCCAACGAAAGGTAGGCGAAATCGGCGATCCCGATTTGGAACGACGCCAGGTCAGCAAGACCGGTACCACGCTCGCCGATCGGTGGCGGGCCAACCAGTTGCTCCCAGGACCATGAGGAAAACCAGGGAAAGTTCAGGAGCAGCCCGCCGATGGAGGCCGCAATGCCAACGCCGAAGTGCAGCAGCGCAGTCCGCCACGGGGCAAGCGCTAACAGCGTCGCTGCTCCGAGCACGATGCTGATTGCAAGCGCCATAAATACCATCACTGGGACAAATGCTGCGGCAAGTCCAATGACGACCGCCGCCCCGGCCGTCCGGCGAATGCGTTCTACCCCGGAAAGCGCTGTGACACCGTCGGGCAGATCAATTTCGGCACTGCGAGGATCAGCCGTTTCGATTCCGACGGCGCGACGGATTGCGTGCACGATCCAGGGCGTCGAAGCGAAGGCGATGAGCACCGTGAGTCGACCGGTCGACATTGCCCCGACAACTAACGGACTAGCGGCGTAGACAACCAATGCGACAATTCTTGCTCGGACCGATGGAAATACAGTGGCGAGCTTCCAAACTCCGACCAGCCCAAGAATCACGAGACCGATGATGAACCCCGTGTGCAGAGCACTCATCCTGAACAGCGTGAACACCGACAAGCCGGAAAGCGTGGCCCACCCGGTCGGATTTGCTGACGTTGCCCCAAACCCGTTGCCGTTCCAAGCGGAGATATAAGACGACAGCAAGACGCGCGGGCTCGCAGGCATCGACAAAAACTCTCCGACCGCAGGAATACCGCTCGCGATGAACTGCCGGCTCCCGATCAGAACCGCCGCGAGTACGCCAATCCACGCCAGCACCGGTGCGGTGGTCCTATCCTTCCACTGTCGGATACCCGAATCTCCACCAAGAAAAGTGGTGGTCTCGCGCGTGCGAAGAAATCCGGTGAACCGAGCACTGCCACGAATCTGCAGACCAAGCACCTCACGCTCGGGGACTCGACGCAATGGCTTGATCGCACGGCGACGAGCCAGGAGCGACAGCGAACGCGGAATCAAGCCGACTAGCGCGCGCAAAGACGCCCACGCTCCCCTGATGCGCCCTGTAAAGATCCCACCCAGGAACTCGGCGAGCGTGAGCAAGACCAGTTCCAAGATTCGACCAGGCAGCCGCGCCCGCCCAGTCAATGTTGCGACGGTCCACACGCGGTGCTTAGCCTTAAGCAGTTCATGGGGCATGTCGGGTCGCCGCTTGGCGAGCTGGCTGCGATGGCGCACGCGAGCGGCGGGCACCACAATGACGCGAGCACCAAGGTGGTGAAGGCGCCAGCACAAGTCAACGTCGTCCCCATAAAAAGAGATTGACGGATCGAAGCCTCCAATTTCGCGAAACAGGTCGGCGCGAGCGAGCAAGAACGCCGAAGGCAGCGCAAACACATCACGAACACCGTCGTGCTGCTCCTGGTCCTTCTCACCGACCTCCACGCCTACGTCAGATTCCCCGAATCGATCGACGCCGAGCCCGACCGTTTGCAGAACGTGCGGATCGTTCCATTCGACGATCTTGGGGCCAACTATGCCAGCATTTGAACGATAAATCTCCTCGACGAGCAGGCGAACTGCGTCGGGCTCGGGAGCAACGTCATCGTGACAGAACAGAAAAAATCCACTGTCGCCCTCGACAAGCTGCAGCACTTCATTTGCGGCCGCTCCGAACCCCATATGAGCGCTGACGGTGCGGACGAATGCCTTCGGCATTCGAGTCTTGATCCGAGTCTGCAAATCGTCGTCTGCGTCCGAGACGAGAAACAAGAATCGCAAATTGGGGTAGTCCTGATCGGCGAGAGCGTCAATCGATTCATCGAACCAGTCCCCCGGTTCATGCACGACCACTACCGCAACGACGGGCGGCGCCTGTTGAGTTTCCAGTTCCACGATGGGGCGAGGCTAGCTGCGCTATCTGCCATGCCAGAGTCATGCTCGGGAGCTACGGGGTAGTCTCTGTCACATGTTGCGCTGGCACTCAGTCGACCTGACTAACTTCGATGTCGCTCCCGCTGCCCGTCGCGCTCGCAATGTGTCGTTTTCCGTAGCTCAGCGCGGCGCTGGGATTGCGAAAGATGCCACCTACGTTGGAGTTGGACTCGGATTACTTGCCTTCCAACGCGCACAGGTACAGCGCCGGCAAATCGAACGCACGCTGCGCAGCTAATTACCCTCCTTGTCGACCATGTCCGACCCCGACTCTCCCGGCGCGCCGCCGGTGGGCGCGCGCAGCCGAACCCCGCTGCCTGAAGGCACGATTCCCGTTGGCATCGCTCTTCTCATTGCAGGATTCGCAACGTACGCCTTTTTTAAAGTTGGTGTTGCTTCAGTTGGTGGCGATGAAAAGTTCGAGCCGATTACATCGCTGTGGTTCACGACCTTTGCCCTCGCTCCGGGCTTTTTTCTGCCTCTCGAACAGGAACTCAGTCGGGCGTTGGCACACCGCCGCGCAATTGGTCAAGGCACACGCCCTGTCGTGCGCAAGATCGTTCTGCTCGGTGCCGGGCTCACCACACTCGTCGTGCTCGCCATTGCAGCCGCAAGCCAAATCCTTTCCAACAGCCTGTTTGACGGAAACGAATTCATGGTCTTGGCGCTTGTGCTGGCGTTCTCGGCATACGCCCCGGCACACCTCGCCCGCGGCATTTGTTCAGGCAGCGGTCGCTTTCGCGAGTACGGCATCATTTTGGCCTCCGACGGAGTTATTCGGATCGTGCTCTGTGTCGCTCTTGCCATTGTCGGGGTCACTGCAGCCGGCGCTTACGGGTTAGCTGTTGCTATTTCGCCATTGTTTGCTGTCGGTTACGTATATTCGCGCGGTGGATTACTCACTAGCGACGGCCCCCCCGCATCGTGGGGCGAGGTCACCCCAAACTTGGGGTGGCTACTGCTTGGCTCGGTTTTCGCCGCATCCCTCTTGAATGCGGGCCCGATTGCCGCCAGCCTGCTCGTTGACGACGATCAGGCTGCGCAGGTAACACAATTCAGCTACGGCGTCCTGCTTGCGCGCATTCCGCTCTTCCTGTTCCAGGCTGTCCAAGCCGCTCTGCTCCCGCGTTTAAGTCGACTTGCTGCGCGTGGAGAGTTGAATGAGTTCCGATCTGGACTAAAGAAATTGATGTATATCGTCCTGGTCGTCGGCCTGGTCGGCACGTCAGGGGCGTTCCTGCTCGGCCCGTGGGTGATCGAGATCGTCTATGACGCCAGTTTGTCAGGGCGGACTTTGGCGCTCCTTGCGTTGTCTAGCGCCTGTTACATGCTGGCCTTGGCAACAGCCCAGGCGGTTATTGCGCTCAAGGGCCACGCATTTGTAGCGGCGGGTTGGGGCATTGGCGTGGCCACCTTTGTCTTGGCGACCTACTGGGGGGGTGAAGACGTCTTTCGTCGGGTGGAGATCGGCTTGCTTGCCTCATCGATTGCGGCGATGACCAGCTTCGCAATCGTGTTGCGCTACAAATTGCGGTCTGGAGCTACCCCCGATCAGGGCTCAATCATGGACGCCATCACCGATATGCCCTTCGAAAGCTAAAGCGTCGAGCAGCCGTTCAGTTGCGGTTGGCTTTGGCAGCCTCGAGCGCAAGGTCGTTGTCAACCATCATCTTGACGAGTTCATCGAAGCCGACCTTGGGTTCCCAACCGAGAACAGCCTTGGCTTTGGCTGAGTCGCCGATCAGGAGGTCGACCTCGGCAGGACGGAAGAACTTTGGGTCCTGGCGCACATACTGCTCCCAATCTTGGAGCCCAGCGTGCGCGAATGCCTTTTCAACAAACTCCTGCACCGTATGCGTCTCACCGGTCGAAATAACGAAGTCGTCCGGCTCGTCTTGCTGCAGCATCAACCACATTGCCTCGACATAGTCGCCGGCGTAACCCCAATCGCGTTTCGCGTCCAAGGTTCCCATCACCAACTCATGTTGCAGCCCTAATTTGATGCGAGCTGCAGCGTTTGAGATTTTGCGGGTGACAAACTCGATACCTCGGCGCGGCCCTTCATGATTAAAGAGAATGCCGGACGAGGCATGCATGTCGTATGACTCGCGGTAGTTCACGACAATGTCATGCCCAAACACTTTTGCGCAGCCATACGGCGACCGCGGATGGAACGGAGTGAGTTCGGACTGCGGGGTTTCGCGGACCTGCCCGAACATTTCCGACGACGACGCCTGATAGAAGCGAATAGGGTTGTTCTCAGCACCGCCTACCATGCGGATTGCTTCGAGCATTCTCAACACGCCCAAACCTGTCGTGTTGGCGGTGAGTTCGGCCTGGCTGAACGACAAGGCCACGAAACTGATCGCTCCCAGGTTGTACACCTCATCCGGCTGCGCTATCTGCAGAGCGGCAACCAGCGACGGCAGATCAGCCAGGTCTCCAGGAATCAACTCGATGAACGGCATTTCTTCTTGCAGCTTCGCCGCTCGCGGGTTGTTTTGCCCCTTAATCATGCCATAAACGTCGTATCCCTTACCGTGGAGGAGCTCCGCTAGATGATGGCCGTCTTGGCCCGTGATACCGGTGATGAAGGCGCGTGGCATAGGAGTGAAGATTGTAACGGGCTAGCGACCGCCGACTGTCCAGACCGGCTACTCGCTACTATCGCGCTAGATGAGGGATCGGAGAACGCCAACTCGATCTGGGGAGAGCTCTCAATCCAACCGTCTCTCTATCGGTTTCGATGTCGGTCCGCTGCGGGGACACCGCACCGGGGTTGGGCAAGCAGTCAGCGGGACGCTTGACGCGGTCCGCAGTACAAACGCGATCGAGATTTCGCCGTATGTCCTGAGCCTTAGGGCGCAACGCTCGTCGGGAACCCGCAAGCTCCCGCTTCCGGCTGCACTGGCGCACCGCTGGTGGCGCCACCCTGCTCCTGCGGTCGACCGCCTGATCGGTCGGCCCGATCTCGTCCACGGAACAAACTATGTCGTGCCACCGACGAAATGTCCACGACTGGTTTCGGTCTACGACTGCTGGTTCCTCGATCACCCCGGCGATGCGACGCCAGACGTCCGTCGAGCAGGCGACATCCTGCGCCGATCGGTTCAAACAGGTGCCCATATTCTGACGTGTTCGAATGCAACCACAGCCCGGGTCCGCGACCTTCTCGACACCGACGCTGTGACCATGGTTCCGCTCGGTCCGCCACCTAGCGCGACGGTAGCCAGCCTCTGGCCCGTTGACATCGACCTTCAGCCAGGTCAGCCATTTGTGTTGTCACTTGGCACGGTTGAACGACGCAAGAATGTTCGATCGCTCATCGCTGCATTCGAACGACTCGCCGCTGAGCATCAACATGTACGCCTCGTGATTGCAGGTGCTCCTGGCAACGACCAGGCTGCGGTCGACGCAGCGATCGAACTGTTGGCCCCAACAGTTTCTGATCGGATTGTCCAGCTCGGAGTCATCGACCAGACACTCAAGTCACAACTCCTGCGGCACGCCGCAGCGTTGGGCTACGTCTCGCTTGATGAAGGTTTCGGATTTCCGCTCCTCGAAGCGCAGCAGGCGGCACTGCCCATCGTTGCGAGCACTGCAGGGTCGATCCCGGAGGTTGCTGGCGCTGCTGCACTCTTTTCGTCGCCCCATGACATTGATGCCATCGCAGCCAACTTGCATTTGGCCGTGACAAGCTCCTCCGTCCGTTCGAGGCTCGCACTACAGGCGAGCCGTAATCTCGACCGGTTCTCATGGACGACTACTGCATCTCTTCTCACCAACCTCTATCACGACCTGGTCAACGGAGCACGATGACGTTTTCGTCGAATACGACGGTGTCGGCGACTTCTTCCGTCACGGTAGTCTCTGGCGGCGTTGGCGCCGCTCGTTTCCTAACTGGCCTGCTCAACGCAATCGATCCCGCGAAGGTAACTGCGGTCGTTAACACGGGCGACGATACGCAGCTTCATGGCCTGTCAATCTCGCCGGACTTAGACACGATCACCTACACGCTCGCCGGTGCCACTGACCCGGAGCGAGGATGGGGTCTCCGGAACGAGACGTGGACGGCCATGGCTGCACTCCAACGTTTCGAGGCTGTCCGCCCCAAAGGGTCAGCCGCGGCCACGCGATGGTTCAATCTCGGCGACCAAGATCTTGCAACACACTTCTATCGCACAGCCCGACTGGCTGAAGGCGCCAGCTTGACCGAGGTGACCGAGGAAATTACCACCGCTTGGGGACTGGGACTGCGGCTCGTTCCGATGACCGATGAGCGTCGAACCACTGTTGTAACCACGGCAACCGAAGGTGATGTCTCCTTCCAGGATTACTTTGTCCGCCTCCGTCACAGTGTTCCGGTGACCGGTGTACGTTTCGAGGGCGTTGCGCAATTGAGTCATAGTGCACGACTTGCTCTCACCAACGCTGAAACTGTGGTCATTGCGCCGTCCAATCCCCTCGTCTCAATCGGCCCGATCCGATCGCTGGATGGCACTGACGACATTCTGAGTGCCCGCCGCGACTCGGTCGTCGCAGTGTCGCCCATCGTTGGCGGAGCAGCTCTCAAGGGACCCGCCGCGCGCATGATGACTGAACTCGGTCACGAATCATCGGTGGTCGGTGTCGCTCGCCTCTACGCAGGAATCGCTAGCGTTCTTGTCGTTGACCCCGCTGACGCGGATTTAGTTGATGCCGTCGTCGCAGAGGGCATGCGTTGCATTGTCACCCCGTCTGTTATGTCGACGCCAGAGATAGCGCGGACGCTCGGTGAGGTAGCGATCGCTGCCGTGTCAGCCGGTTGATCGAACTCGGGCCAGACCGGTGGCCAGATCGGTCCACGGTGACCATCCCAGGTGAATTCGGGCGCGTACCGATGACACCGCAAACCGTTGAAGTTCGTTGCGGCGTCCAGGGAGTTCGATCGGATCGTTGAACGCACCTCCGCTCATCTGATTCCACAGATCGCGTACCGCAGTTTGCTGACCCGACCCAATGTTGATTAGGAGTCCACTGCTCCGCTCGGCAGCGCGCACCAGAGAATCGACGACGTCATCGACATACACGAAGTCCCGCGTTTGGCGCCCATCGCCATGGAATTCTGGCGGCTTGCCTGTAACCAGAGCATTGTGAAATGCGGCGATCACGCCACCGCCCGGAGCTTGACGCGGCCCGTATACCGAAGCTAGGGACAGCGCTGCGAACTCCAGTCCTTCGGCCTCTCGGTACTCGCTCAGCACGTCGAGTACAGCTCGGGCAACGACACCCCGCACGCCGAGCGGCTCTGGGTTGTTTTCTTTTACTGGGAGCGAGTTAGCCGCTGGATGTCCGTACAACGATGTCGCAGGCAGCGCGACAACGATTCGCCCGACACCGTGCTGTCGGGCGGCCTCAATTACTGCAAGGGAACGCGTGAACGAAACCCCGTGTTCCTGGATCGATGTGGCTCGGCGCGGAAATGCAGCAAGGTGAAACACTACGTCGGGACGTCTCATACCAATCAGTGATGCAGCCTCAGGAGACGCTGCGTCAAAGTGATGGATTTTAAGGCCGCCACCGGCTGCGCGAGCCTCAGCCAAGTTGCCCAACGTACCTGTTGTCAGATCGTCGATCACGTCGACATGGTGAGATTCGGCAAGCAAGCGGTCGACGAGGTGCGAGCCGATGAAACCCGCTCCCCCTACCACGACGACGTTCATGTCTCGACGATATCGAGAGGATTGAGGGCGAGTCAGGATGCTGGGACTTCAGGCACGGTGCTTGCAGTCACCACAGCACCGTCGGGGACGACACCCTCGACGCCTACCATTGACGCATCAACGCGCGCTCCCTCACCGACCCGGCCCATCACCAGCGAAGCCTCGACAGTTGCTGCAGACCCGACGTGCGCTCCTGGCAACAACACACTGTCAACGATTCGAGCGCCTGGAGCGACAACTGCACCGTCACCAATGATGCTGTTAAGAATCATCGCCGCTGCATCGACGTTCGCTGTTCGAGAAATCGCCTCACAGCGAACGTTGATACGTTTCTCGTCTAAGAGGTCGAGGTTCGCTGCCCGGTACAGATCTGGCCGACCAGCATCGATCCAGTAGTCGAGCGTTGCGTGGCCGTACAGACGGCCCACCTCTGCGAGCAACGGAAATGTGGACCGCTCAACCGACACTCGCTCGTTGTCAGGAATCTGATCGAGGACCGAGGGCTCAAAGACGTAGGTCCCAGCGTTGATGAGGTTGCTCGGCTCGGTGCCGAGGGCTGGCTTCTCAACGAAGTCAGTGATCCGATCGCCATCGTTTAGCGCGACTACGCCGAAGGCAGACGGGTCATCGACCCCCGTCAAATGTAGGGTCGCTTCCGCTTTATGACGGCGGTGCGCTGCGACAAGTTCCCCAACGTCGAGATCAGTGAGGACATCTCCGTTTGCCACAACAAAGGTGCCGTCAATACCTGCCTTATAGGCAGCAAACTTGATGGCTCCACCCGTATCGAGCGGCGCCGGTTCAACGGCATATGTGAGCTTCACGTCGCCACATCGTCCGTTCGGAAACGCCGCGATGAACGGTTCGGGCTTGAACCCGAGCGCAAGCACCACCTCGGTGACCCCGCCACGACCGAGTCTGTTGAGAAGTCGCTCAATCATCGGGCGGTGACCGATGGGCAGCATCGGCTTCGGGATGTGGTTGGTGAGTGGCCGGAGCCGCGTTCCGAACCCACCGACGAGAACGACGGCGCGCATCAGCCCTCGGTCTGGTTATCGCCGGCGGTGATAGTTGGTGCTTCTTCGCCGGGAACGGTGGTCCCTCCTAAGAGCCGACCGTCAGGCAACTGTTGGCCGCTGTCGATGGCTCCAAGTGTCGGGAGATCTTTCGCCCAAGGCGGCATCTCAATCTCGGTGTTGTCGGGAACGAATGCCACGGTGAACACCATTGCGTCTTGGTCGACGCGAATGTTGTCAAATGCTGCGATGTAGGTAGTGCCATCGCCGGTGTCGGTGAAGTTATCCCACACTACGACCTGAATGGCCCCGGGAACTTCTTCGCCATCGACAGTGCATGTCGTCTCGCCATTTTCGAAGACGCCGTCTTCGTACTTGTCACCAAACACTGCGTTCAGTTGAGCCTGCTGGTCAGCTGGCCACGTCATGCCTTTGGCGTTGAGCTCAACGTCGTACACGTCAAGGAACACATTGAACGTGGCTCGCCGTCCGACAGCCGCCCGTGAATTGGGATGCCAGTGAATCACGCCGTCGTCGTGGCTGTGGATACCTGTGCGGGCAAACTCAGTATTGAGAAAGTTGCCGTTGGCGTCGCGTTCTTCTGCGTCACCTTCAACCTGGATCCACTCGCCGCAAATATTAAATCCGTAGGCCACGTGCCAGTGATCTCCAATCTGAGGATCAGAGGCGTCCGCTGCGGGCCGGCTCTGCCTGGCGTACACAACAAGCGCGAAGCCAAGGACAATGACTAGCGAGACGACCACTGGGAACAGAGTGCCGCCTTGAAAGCGAACTTTCTGGCCCTTGCCCTTCTGCGCGAGCCGGGCGGCTTTTTTGGTGGATGAAGAGGATGATGCCACGAGGATCGCAGGTTAGCGGTGCTGGCCCCGGTTGCGGGATCACCCTCGCTAGACGAGCCCGCCAAGCGCAACAAACCTTTTGTCAGGGGGCCCGCAGTTGCCTAAGCAACCGGTCGTACGCCAAGCCGACAACCGCTGGAGATGCATGGGTTTCGACCCATCGGCGGCCGCTGGCACCCATCTGCGCGCACCGATCAGGATTGGCCAGTAGCAGCCGGAGCGCCGCAATTAGCGCCTCCGCGTCGTCGGGCGGTATCGAGATGCCCGCTGATGCAGATTCAAGGATCCGGGGCACGGCCGTCGCTTTGTCGATGGCGGCGACGACCGGGCGGGCAGCGGCCAGAATCGAGTACGTCTTCGACGGAACTGACACTCGCCCGAGGCCCGCTTTGAGCGGCACTAGGTGGATATCACCAGTGGCCAGGAGTTCGCTCAGCCGATGCACCTCGATGTATCCAGCGAAGCGCACATTTTTCAGGCCGAGGGCCTTCGACTCAAGTGTTGATCGTGCCGCTCCATCGCCGTTGATCAAAAACGTCACCTCAGGCAAGGCACTCGCTGCAGTAAGCACAAGCTCGAGCGACTGGGAGAAGCCGACATTCCCCGCATAGAGCACGACGGGTCCGCTGCCCAGCCCGAGCTCGGTGCGATAGTTCGTGGCGCGGTCGGTGGGAACAATGGCTGTTGTGTCAACAAAATTTGGGATGACGTGGACACATTCACCCTGGGCAGCCGGCATTTTGGCAGCAACGTTGTCCCGGAGGTCGTCGGAGAGCACGGTGACGGCATCCGCTGCGCGGTAACTGATTTGCTCAAGCCACCGAGCGGCGCCGATGACAAGGGGATTGGAGATGGCCCCGGTGTCAATCGCTGCGTCAGGAAATACGTCTTGAATGTTGAAGATAAGCGGTGCGCGGCGCATCTTGGCGACGATCCACCCGGTGAGTCCAAGCGTCAACGGAGGAGACATTGCGAACACTGCATCCGCTTTCCGAAACCAGCCACCGGCGCGCAGCCCTTGAATAACTGCGAGCATCGAGAAGGCGAGAAATCCAGCTGCGCGACGGAGGAGATTTGCCTTATCATCACCTGGGAAGGGATGCGCCCTGGTTACCGATCCCCACGAGGTGTTTTCGACGTGAACCCACGAGCCGATCCATTCCGGCTCGACGGCATGGCGTCGGTACCAGGGCAAGGCTGTGACGACGTGCACCGCATGCCCGAGCGTGACCAATTCGTCGACAATGCGTGTCATTACTATGCCCGTTGGCGCCGTGTCGGGCTTGAAATGTGGGCAGATGACAATGATCGGGCGTTGGGGTGCTGCTGACCGTCCGTCAGTTGCCATCGAAGATGCGCGGCTCATTCGAGCACTCGCCGATACGCAGAAACGAGCGCAGCACCCGAGCGCTCTGCAGTGAATTCCGCACTCCGGCGAAAACCAGCGGCCACCAGTTCCTGCCGACGAACGCCGACGTCGTCGAGAGCGGTGGCCCAAGCGTCAGAGTCGCGGGGCAGCACGATCCCGGCATTGCCCACTACCTCAGCGACCGCTGGTTGGTCCGCGGCGATGACCGGCGTCCCAAGCGCCATGGCCTCAACCAGAGGTGCGCCGAATCCCTCGTACTCGCTGGGGAAGACCATGGCTTCTGCGAGCGCCAAGAGTCCGTCGCGATGTACGGCAGAAACGCGACCCGTCCGAATTACGCGTCGCCCAAGTCCAAGCGATGCGATCTTGGCCTCGATGCATCGGTCGGCGCTCCCCGCGCCTCCTAGCAGCACGAGTCGCAGGTCAGGGTCGTCCCAGTGTTGAGACATGACCTTGAGAAGAAACGCGTGCCCTTTGTGCGGGTGCGTGATGGCCGGATAGACCAACACGCGGCCGCCACCGAGACCGTAGTTGCGTCGGAGTTCGACCTCAGTGGGCGCATCCTCGCCGATTTCCGCTTCGATCCCATGCGGAATCACAGCGACTCGGTCAGGGTCAGCGCCTAGTTTCTCGATCACCGTCGACCTCACCCATTCAGTCGGTGTGGCGATGATCTTGGCTCGATTGACTGAACGCGGAACCGCCTCGCGGAGGTAACGCAGTTTGTTCCGCGAGTGATACTCAGGGTGGGTGAGGTATTGCAGATCGTGAATGGTGAGCAGGATGGGTCGACTTCCCACCACAGGCGTTGTACCGCCCCCGTGGTGGACAATCCCCGCACGCCGAGTGCGCCTGCTCAGCCACGTGTGTTCAGCGAGCAGTCGGCGCGGACGCTTGTGCCCGGTGATTTCGGCTGCGACCGTCGGATACAGAGCAGTAAGAGTTGGGTGCGCGCGGGCGAACGACTGCACGACATAGAGGGTGGGTAGAAACTCGGATTGCTGAGACGCCAGTCCCAATAATTGCCTGACGAGATACTCCTCCGACCCACCGACTGCGCCCGGCACACACCAAAGGAGATTCACTGCGACGTCCACAGCAGACAAACTTTGATTTGGGTACCCGCCGCTGGTCGGCCGTTGGAGGCCACTTTTCCTGCTCGGCTGTTGGCTTTCTGTCATCATGGTTACAACGCGCCGCCGCCTGCTGGAACGAGTTCACGATAGACGTCTCGCGTGCGGTTAGCTGCCGCAGTCCAGGTCAGTTCACCTACGCGTCGCTTTCCCAGGGCTGCCAGTTCCGCAGCCCGGTCGTTTGCTTCATCGATTCCAGCGGCGATCGAAGCAACGTTGCGTGGGTCAACCAGAACTGCTGCGCCGTCAGCAACTTCCTCGGTCGACGTCCCGCTACTTGTGACCACGGGTGTCCCCTGCAGCATGGCTTCGGCAACCGGGAGTCCGAATCCTTCACGCTTACTTGGATAGGCGAAAACTGTGGCCGCCGCGTAGAGCGGCCCGAGGTCTGCCTCGGGTACATAACCGAGAAAGCGAACATTCGGGGTTCCGACCTGAGGTGCCGCATCACCCCAGCCGGGTGCACCGGCTACGACGAGTGGCTGATCCGTCGCACGTGTCGCCATTGCTGCAACTAGTTTGACTAGGTTTTTTCTTGGCTCAATCGTGCCGACGAAAAGCACGAAATCATCTGGAAGTTGATAGTTGCGCTTCACTCGCTCGACCGCAAACGGGGTCGCAACACGACGGTCGACGCCGAGCGGCACGAGCCGCAATTTTTCTGCGTCGATACCTGCGTCGATGCAGTCATCAATGGTCGCCTGGCTCGGGCACAGGATTCTGTCTGCACGGCGCTTGATGACCTCAAGGCTGCGCATCATTACTCGAACGCCGTGCGAGGAGAACATTTCAGGATCATGGACGAATGCGAGGTCGTGGAGGGTCACCACCAGTGGAGCGGCTGTAGCGCAGGGGACGAGTCCGGTTGCGTGCGCAACGTCAATCGAACCGATCACCGACTCGACTTTGGGCCAATTCAAGCGCGTCCACGTCTCATACAGCCAGGGCCGGGCCAGCGGCAGCATCGCGACTTTTCCGGTGGGGACAAAGTCGGCCGTTGGAGTCAGTGCGTGCCGACCGGCGACTTGGTGAATCTCGACTTCGGGATTGTCTTCCAATACGCTTGCAATTCGCAACGCAGCGCGTGCTGTTCCGCCCGGAGTCGGATGCCAGCACTGTTCGAGCGTGTAGGCCACACGGATCGGTTGCGCTGACTCCTCCTCCGTGCTTGTCATCGCTGCGACTCCATGGCAGCATCATCGCATGCTTGGCCAGCCGTCGACCGACCAATCGATGACGATAAGTTAATTGTTATGAGACGTGCCGACCAGCGTTCTCCGATCCACCCGAGTGGGCGCTGAAATGACGTTTTGGACCGGCCGGCGCGTTGTGGTGACCGGGGGCGCGGGTTTTTTGGGCCGCCGTGTGGTCGCCCTGCTGGAATCTGCCGGCGCGCAAGTGGTCGCACCACGCAGCGTCGACGTCGATTTGACCCGACCCGGGCACGCTGAGCGAATGATTTCCCAACATCGACCAAGCGAGGTTTTTCATCTAGCTGCACAGGTCGGCGGCATCGGATACAACCTCGCCCAGCCGGCGCCTCTGTATCTCTCCAATCTGCTCATGGGGACGCACATTATTGAAGCTGCACGAAAGGGCGGAGTCGATCGCACGATCCTGGTTGGCACAGTTTGTTCGTATCCGAAATTCACTCCAGTGCCGTTTGTCGAGACCGACTTATGGAACGGCTACCCGGAGGAAAGTAATGCACCGTACGGCATTGCCAAAAAAGCTCACCTCATTCATGCACAGGTCAATGCGCTGCAATACGGGCAGCGCTTCGCCTACCTCATTCCAACCAATCTGTATGGGCCGGGTGACAAATTTCATCCTTCGGTGTCGCATGTAATTCCGGCCCTCATCAAGAAGTGCGTCGAGGCCGCCGAAGTTGGCGCGGCGCACGTCGATGTCTGGGGAACTGGGTCAGCCTCTCGTGAGTACCTTTACGTCGATGATGCGGCGCCAGCAATCGTCCTCGCAGGTGAAGTCGAAGCTAGCGACGGGCCACTTGAACCAATCAACCTGGGTGCTGACCGCGAGGTCACGATCAAAGAGACGGTTGAAACGATCGCTGAACTCGTCGGGTTCACGGGCGAGTTACGATGGGACCGCACCAAACCTGACGGACAACCACGTCGCGGTGTTGACGGATCACGAGCGAACGTCGCGCTCGGGTGGAAGCCGGAGATGGCCTTTCACGAGGGGTTGGCAGCGACAGTCGACTGGTATCTGGCCAACCGTACCGAAGCCGAGCGAGATCCAAACGCCTGATCAGCCCATCCATTAAGTTGAAAACGCCGGCCCCAACTGCCGATCAAAGCGCTGCCGCCAAGGCGGATAGGCTTAGGAATTCCTAGTCCCCCAACTCGGATCGACGCATTTTCGCTACTCCGAAACCCTCGGCTTGCTAACGTGTGGGTGATTCGTCGAAAGGTTTCGGGGTATTTCGGTGCGAAAGCAGGCAGTAGCGGCTGGTATTGCCGTAGCTCTAGTTTTCTTGGTCTCGGGTCGTAGTGATGAGCCACAACAGCCACCGAACGGTTCCAGCGAACAAAGTGTGGGCGGGGCGCCATTTCCGCCCAGTTCCGAGTCTCGAGCAGAGTCCGAATCTCTAGCACAGTCGAATTCAGAGGCAGTAGAAATCGCAGTCAACCATCTAACCAGTCTGAGGCCAGAGCGTCTGGGCGGCCCCCAAAATTCTCTTCCCCGGACCTCCAACACTGTTGCTAGCACCGGCGGGCCGCCGGAGTCGACAACGATAAGCGTTAGTGAGATCGATGATCTGAACGTGGCCGCACCCGACGTGGCCATCTCGGTGGACAACAAAGATTTGGCAGATTCTGTGCAGGGTTCTGCTGAATCCATCAAGGCCGAGGACTTGGTTGTGAAAGACGTGATTCCAACACAGCACAACGGAGTAACTCACGTCTACCTTCAGCAACAACGAGGAGGAATAGACGTTGCCGGTGCGATCGCCAACGTTGCGGTAAAGGACGGCGACGTTGCTTTCGAAGCCTCTGACGAACTTTCTCTTGCAACCTCCGGAGCGGAAGCGATGCCCCTCGGACCGCTCGATGCCCTCCAGAGCGCCGCGCTCGCCCTCGATCTCACTCCAACAGAGCAAACCGTGGTTTTGGAAGAGGCCATCGGTCCCGACCGTACCCAATTGCTGAGCGATTCCGGGATAGCCGCGCGACCCATTCCCGCTCGGCTTGTTTATCAAAAAGTTGACGGAAAGTCGGTCCGCCTGGCGTGGGAATTTGAAATCGAAACAGTCGATCACACAAATATTTGGCAAATTCGGATTGGCACTGACAACGGGGAAGAGTTGGAACGCAACAATCTCATTGTCCACGAAACTTTTAATGAATATACGCACGCAGATCATTCCCCCAGTTTCCGTTCACCATTGCCAACCTGGTTGACTACGGCTACGGAAAGGCGAACGGTAAGTCAATCTCCCTCTGATCCGACAAGCTCATACAGAGTGTTCGCACAGCCACTCGAAGCTCCGTCGTTCGGCGAACGAAGCGTGCAATCCGATCCTTTTGATCTCAATGCATCA